>Ga0209013_10000067_pt1 | contig 71238 bp, 71 predicted proteins | sample Cruoilmetagenom2_FD_187291 | JGI IMG/M metagenome (GOLD analysis project Ga0209013, IMG submission 187291) | Oil polluted marine microbial communities from Coal Oil Point, Santa Barbara, California, USA - Sample 2 (SPAdes) (version 2) | ecosystem: Environmental > Aquatic > Marine > Oil seeps ... | reverse complement strand
AACACCAGTGGACAGGTTGCATCGAGCACAAACATATTGCGTAATTTTGCGGCATGCGGGACCGACTTGGCGACGCCATGTGCTGAAAATATCACAGGCTGATCCGTCTCCGGGATCTCATCGAGTTCTTCCACAAAAATGGCACCTTTAGACCGTAGAGAATCAACGACATAGCGGTTGTGAACTATTTCATGACGCACGTAGACCGGTGCACCAAATCTATCGAGTGCCAGTTCGACGATCTTGATTGCACGGTCGACGCCGGCACAGAAACCACGCGGGGCGGCTAGCAGGACCTTTAGCGAACGTTTCGCAATCCGGGGCGACGTTTTCGGTGAGCCTGAGTTTGTATTCATTGTCTATGGGTCTCGGTTTTCCGAAATTGAGATCTGGATCGCCCTGACGAGCACTTTTCTGGAAGCATATGGGGGTGGTAGACTCTGAGTCGTGTGAAGACAACACGTCTTGAAATGGCGTGCCGGGGGATGAACAAACGGCTCCGTTCGCGGCAGTCAAAGTATGGGGGCTCGCAGGGCATCATGCAATGCACTGGGCTGGAGGTTACACGGCGCCGGACGGTACGTGTGCCGTGCAAATTGCGATCGGTCGCAGTTTGCGGGATTGCGGCATTCGCCGCTGTTGGTCTTGCAGGCTGTAGCATACCGTCACTGTCATCCGGATTCGGTTCGAGCATTCTTGGAGGCGGATCGGAACAGACCCAGGTTGCTGCCGTCTCCGAAGAGCAGCTGCTCTCGGCCGCTAAAGCGGATGCTAACGGTGGCGTTGGTTCGCTTTCGACGGGCGGCATCGCCCACGGTTGTCCGAAGATCGTCCCGCAAGAGCGAGAAGGTCACTTTACGATTTATGAGGACGGGCGGATCGGTGACGGCCTTGCGGTCAAACATAGGGGTGAGATTACGAAGACGGCGCGCGAATGCATCGTCGGGCCAGGACGTGTAACGGTGAAGTACGGTTTCTCCGGCAGAGTGCTGCTTGGTCCACGCGGACAGACGGGACAAGCGATGCTTCCCATCAACATTTTCGTGACGGATGCCAACCGGCAGCAGGTCGCAACGGATACCATGCAAGTTGCGGTTGACCTGAACCTCGATCGACCGATTAGCTATTTTTCGGCGGTGAAGACGATCACGTTCGATGTCGCGCAAGGTGCGCGTCCGGGCGAGTACAAAATGCACGTCGGCTTCGACAGAAAGGCTCCCGGAGCGAGTTGATCTTGGTGGCGGCGCCGCGAGCTTGCTGGATCCTTTAATTGAAAATCGAACAAAAAAGTGCGGGCCCCATGCTGGTGCCCGCACTTTTTTTTGGGGAGTGCGTCAGGGCCCGAAAGCTTGACGCTTTTATAGAATTCAATTCAGGCGGTTGCCGAGCGACTTGATACTCTCGCTGATGAGGATGTCGCCCTTACTGCCGGCGACTTTCTTCGCGACGACCTTCTCGGCTGCGGCGACGGCGGCGTCGATCGCGGTGGATTTGAGTTCGCTGACGGCCTGAGCTTCGGCGCGGGAGATCTTTTCTTCAGCCAGCCGGGTGCGGCGCTCGAGGCTTTCTTTCAGCTTGGCTTCGGTTTCCTTCTCAAGGGATTCAGCCTCGCGGCGGGCCTGGTCGATGATGCTTTTGGCCTCTTCCTCGGCTTCTCGCGCTTTCTTCTGGTATTCCGTCAGCAGCGCTTGAGCCTCTTCACGAAGTCGCCGCGCTTCATCGAGTTCGTGGCGGATGCGCTCGGAGCGGTCATCGAGCCCCTTGCCGAGCAGGCCGGGTACGCCTAGGTAGAAGAGAATGCCGCAGAAGATGAGGAAGGAGAGGAGAACCCAGTATTCAGGGTTATTGATGATGTCCTGCATGGTGGGAGCTCCTCAGCTTGTCCGGCTCGAAAGAGCCGAGCGAATGTCGGCTGCGGAAACGTCGGCGTCGGTCAGCTGCTTGACTACGGCGGCGGCGACATCGGTGGCGATTTCGTCGACGCTGGCGAGCGCTTTCGTGCGGGTGTCCTGGATGCGCTTCTCGGCAACGGCGATCTGGGCAGCGTTTTCAGCGTCGGCTGCTGCCTGACGCTTGGCCACCTTGGCATCAAGCTTGCCGCGGGTTTCGCGGGCGATGGCGCCGGCGTTGGCGCGGGCATCCGCGAGCGCCTTCTCGTAATCGGCAAGCGCCTTATCGGTGTCGGTCTTGAGGCGCTCGGCGGTATCGAGATCGCGCTGGATGCGCTCGCGGCGTTCGTCGATCACTTCGCCGATGCGCGGCAGCACGAGGCGAGACATCAAGACATAGAGAAGCGTGAACGTCAGCGTGAGCCAAACGAGTTGAGACGAATACGTGTCAGTATTGAAGGGCGGAAACTGGGGTTGCTCACTGCCGTGAGCACCGGTGGAGGTGTGCACTTGGTGCTCGCCTGCAACAGCTTCTTTGTGAGTGTTTTCAGCCATGGTTCGCCGGTTATTTCAGGAATGCCTACGCTTCAAAGAACCGGGGCGGAACCAACTTGAAGATCTCGCCCCGGCAATAACGTGACTTAGAAAGCGAACAGGAGAAGGAGTGCGATGAGCAGGGCGAAGATGCCGAGCGCTTCTGTCAGTGCGAAGCCGAGAAGCAGCGTGCCGCGCTGGCCGTCGGCTGCCGATGGGTTGCGCAAGGCGCCAGCGAGGAAGTGACCGAACAGCGTGCCGAGGCCGATGCCGGCTGCGCCCGTGCCGATAGCTGCGAGGCCTGCACCGATCATTTTTGCTGCTGCTGGATCCATGACGTTCTCCTTCGTTGAGTTCGGTTGGTTTGAGATATCCGAGTTCGTGAATTCGGCGGTTTCGATAATTTCGATGACCTGACGGGTGAGGGCCCGCTAGTGCGCGCCATGCACCGCGTCCGACAGGTAGATGCAGGTCAAAACGGCGAAGACGTAAGCCTGAAGCACGGCGACGAGAACCTCGAGTGCGGTCAGGGCGACCGTCAGTGCCAGTGGAAGCGGGGCGAGCAATGCCCAGATGCCGCCGCCCAGAAGCAGGCCGATAAAGCCGGCAAAGATCTTCAGGGCGATGTGGCCGGCGAGCATGTTGGCGAAGAGACGGACCGACAGGCTGATCGGGCGGGAAATGAACGAGATGATCTCGATCGGGATCAGTAGCGGCAGAAGGGCTGGCGGCACGCCAGAGGGGACAAAGATCCCGAAAAAGCCGATCCCGTGCGTGTAAAGGCCGTAGAAGATGACGATCGAGATGACGAGGAGCGCCAGGGTGGCTGTGACGGCGATGTGGCTCGTCACGGTGAAGGTGACGCCGGGAATCGGGATCATTCCGAGCAGGTTCAAGACGAGCACGAATATGAACAGCGTGAAGACCAGGGGGAAGAACTGCATGCCCTTGGCGCCGACGTTTTCGCGGACCGTGCTGGCGATAAATTCGTAGAGGATTTCAGAGATAGACTGCAGTCTTGTCGGCACCAGCGAGCGGCCGCCGGTCGAAAAATATAGGTAGCTGAAGATCAGCCCCAGCGCGAGTAGCATGTAGGCGCCCGAGTTCGTCAACGAAGCATCGATACCAAATAGATTGATCGGCACCAGTTCCCGGATCTCGAACTGCTCGATCGGACTGTGCCCATGACCTTCTGCTGCCACAGTGCTCCCCTTAATTATCGTCATCATCATCGTCGGGAACCGCACGACCCCTGGAGGGGTTGCTCGGGCCGGTTTTCATCTTCATTCCGCTGCGCACCACATTCAACATTCCTGCGGCCGAACCGAGCAGGAAGAATATGATGAACATCAGCGGCCAAGTCTTCACACCAAAAAGGTATGGCATCAGGTAGTTATCCAAATACCAGCCGAGTGCGGCGCCGACGACGATCCCTCCGATCAACTCCGTGGACAATCTCAGCGCGCGGCCCATGGCCTCGTGGCTTGCGTTCTGACGGTCGCCATTTGACTGGCTCCGATCCTGCAAGGTTGGGCGAGCAGCTTCGAGCTTGCGGCCGATCTCGGCTGAGCGCCGTTTAATTTCGGCCCGGGCTTCTTGGCTGATCTTGCCATTGTGTTCGTCGGAGCCCTTGCCTGTAGGTGACATCAACTGAAGCCTCGAAGGCAGATCCGGGCAAAAAAACATCGGCGGGTTTCGTGACGCGTCGGACCATAGAGCCGGCCCTGAGGGGTGTCAAGAAACCGGCACTGCGACAAAGGTTTGTGGTCGCAGTGCCGTTTTTCTAAGATCTTTACGGAAGCAATCTGCTTGAAAATTGACACAGATTTCACTCGGAAATAGTCTGTAACGGGCGCATTTCGTTCAGTTGATAATCTGGTTGCGAAGTCCGCATATGCGTTTGTGCGTCATATATTGTGCGCTTATTCTGCGCTTGCTTTATCGTCGCATGACGGCTCGGACGGGGTTGACACAAACACGTTTGTTCTAGTGGCGGTGTCCGCCATTTTCGTCATGGTTGGTGTCTTGGCTTGGCTGGTCGATGCCGGATTGAGCAGCAAGGCCAAGGTCCGCGTGCGCCACAGTTTGTTCGCTATGTTTGCTGTGGTTTTTGGGTCTGTTCTTCCTGATCGAGGACGACAGCGAGTTCGAGTACGGCGATTGGGAGCGCTCAAAGAAAGAGACTGGCGGGGATCTTGGCAGCGGAGTTTCCCGCGCAGGTGGAGGTCAGGGTGGTCCGGCCGGCGGCGCTGGCGGCGGTGGAGGAGGAGGCTCTTCCGAGGATCAGGCTTTTTTGTCGACGAGGATGAGACGACAGCAGAGCAAGCATCTGGCGACGGAACCATCCAGGATTGTCCGAAATGTCCGGAGATCGAGCCCACTAAGACGGGGCGTGGGTTGATCGGCTCAACATCAAAGGTGGCTATCAAAGGTGCGGAACTCGGGCCGGCTAAAAGTGTTGCGTTCGGCCGCGATTTTGGCATCGGCAAGTACGAGGTCACCGTCGAGCAGTTCAAGGCCTTCGTTAAGGAGGCCGAGCATCGGCCGGGTAAATCATGTCGCCTGGGCGCGAAGCGCACGAAGCAGGGGCACTTCCCACGTCCGGGCTTTATGCAGCATCAGACGAGCCCAGTGGTCTGCGTCAGCTGGAAAGATGCGAACCACTACACGGACCGGCTGAGCCGCAAGACCGGCGCGGAGGTCGGCGGACGCAGCCGGTTGGGAGATACACTGCGATCGGTAACGGGATGTACGATGTGCACGGCAATGCATGGGAATTGACGTCGGATTGCTGGTCTGCTGGTTACCTCAACAACACCGACCCGGCGAAGCGTGGCAAAGCGGACTGTTCGCGACGAGTCGCCAAGGGCGGCGGTTGGTTCAGTTCTCAGGCGCATCTCAACCTTGCGATCCGTGTTGGTGTGAGGAGCGGGTTCGCCAACAACGGTCTGGGTTTTCGCGTCTTGCGCGAAGGCGGTCAGCAAAGGGCGGCAAATTCTCGACCTGTGAAGGCCTCTTCCGCGAAGGCACGCCAGCAGGCGAGCATGCGGACGGCTGACATGCCGGTTATTCTTTCTGCTGGTCGCGCAAAGTAGCCGGCGTGCTTCACGCGTCCTGGTTTTTCAGCGCGTGATGCAGGACCTTGTGCATGAGGCTCGGCACGGCTGCGTCGTCGAGTTTGTGGCGGCTGATCCACGAACAGCGGTCAGGCTCGGCCCACAGATGCAAGCTGGCATCGACAGGGACAACCGCAAGGTGGACCTGCAGCTGCAACCGGAAGTGCGTGAAGGTGTGCGTGACGATACCTGGAATCGCCCACCATTCCCTGGCCACGGGAACGGTGCGCAAGGCTTTCTTGAGCGGAGTTTTCACCGTTAGCCAATCGGTCGAGGGTACTTCCAGCATACCTCCGAGAAGACCCGCCGGTGGGCGTCGCCGCATCAGAACGCAGCCATCCTCGCGCAAGGCGACGAAGGCATGGCCGTAGCGGTTGGGGCGTTCGGGCTTGGGTGCCTTGCGCGGCAGTTCGGAAGCAATTCCTCGGGCGCTGGCGTGGCAATCGGTTTGTAACGGACAGGTCAGGCAGGACGGGCGTCTTGGTGTGCAAACGGTGGCGCCGAGATCCATCATTGCCTGGGCGAAATCACCGGGGCGATCATTCGGCACCATGGTCGCTGCAAACCGCTTTATCTCGGGCTTGGCACTTGGTAGCGGGAGCTGCAACGCAAATAGCCGTGCAACTACTCGTTCGATATTGCCGTCGACCGGGGCGGTCTTCTCGCCAAACGCGATGGCGGCGATGGCAGCGGCTGTGTATGGGCCAATGCCGGGAAGCTTGAGCAATTCGGTTTCGGATTTGGGGAAGCGACCACCGTAATCCTTGGCGACGGTTGCGGCGCACTTGTGCAGATTGCGAGCGCGTGTGTAGTAGCCAAGTCCAGCCCAGGCAGCGAGAACGTCGTCTAGGTCGGCAGCCGCAAGCTTTGTCACGGTCGGCCAGCGGCCCAGGAAATCGAGATAATAGGGGATGACCGCTTTGACCGTGGTCTGCTGCAGCATGATCTCGCTGAGCCAGACGCGGTAGGGGTTGGCGCGCTTACCTGGCGGGCTTCGCCAGGGTAGATCGCGGCTTTCGACGTCGTACCATTCGAGCAGACGATCAACCGTTGCCGGGCCGGCTGGCCGTAGCGGGAGTTGTTTTTGTGCAACAGTGCTCATCGAGCCCTCCGGGCGACCGCGCGAATCATTAATGAAATGGTAACCCTATGCGCTGTTCCTGGGAAACGAGCAGGAGCGGGTGCCAAATCGTGAGCGGGATGATGCAACGCAGATCGAATTGCCATGCAAGGCGGAGAGCGGCAGTCGCCAGCCAGGCGGCAACGCGCAGAGAAGAGATCCTGCGCGGCTCGGCACGCCGTAAGCAGAAGGTCAATATCGGCAAATCAGTGGGCAGCTTCGTGCCGGGATTGGCGCAGAAAGCCTTCGAAAAGTTCGGTTTCTCAACGGTTGCGCTATTGACGGAATGGCCGGCGATCGTCGGACAGGAACTCGCTGGTTACACCCGGCCGGAGCGGCTTAAATGGCCGCGTAAAGTCAGTTGCTCGGGTGATGCCGACTCTGGTTTCGAAGGCCGGCCTGGGGCGACCTTGGTTCTCAGAGTGGAGCCATCTCGAGCCCTCGATGTGCAGTATGGCACGACGCAGATCATCGAACGTATCAATAGCTATTTTGGATACCGGGCAGTTGCCGATCTGCGGTTGCAGCAATTATCGCTCGACGCTGGAAACCGCGGTGCATCGGCGCCCATGCCGGAAAAGGCCGAAGCAAGCGGGGCAGCGCCGAGCCGGGCCAGTGACGACGAACTGTTGGCTGGCGTTGTTGATGACGAGCTTCGCGCATCTTTGCAGCGGCTGCAGGCGGGAATTGTCGGGCATTAGCGGCCATTGAATAGGGCTTACCGCATACTGCCCGGACAGCAAACCGCATCGAGCAGGCGCTCACAAACCATTCAGTTGCTATTCAGGGCAAATTTGCCTTAATCGGTTCAGTTCGGTGGTTTGCCGGCATCATAGCCATGTTTGGCGGGCCGCCCGCAGATTTACACACTCAGTAGGAGCTGCACCTTGCCGAAGTATATTCAGCCCGCGGTCTTTTTATCTCTCAGCCGCCGCCACATGCTTGCCGGTTCCGGTGCTGTGATCGGTATCGCCGGCTTGGGTTCCGGTCTGCCACTGCAGTCGGCGCAAGCGGTCGAGATGTCGAAACTGATGGCGGATACGGGTTTACCGCCACTCTCGGTCGGACCCGAGGATGCTAAAGTCACCATCGTCGAGTACGCCTCGATGACCTGTCCCCACTGCTCGCGTTTCCACACCGACGTCTATCCGAAGCTGAAAGAGAAGTATGTGGAAACGGGAAAGGTGCGGTTCATCTTCCGTGAATTTCCACTCGATAACCTGGCTGCCGCTGCCTCGATGCTGGCGCGCTGTTCAGGTGACGGCAAAACACTGCCGATGATTTCCGTGTTGTTTTCCAAAATGGATGACTGGGCTTTTGTGCGGACCAATCCCGTGCCGGCTCTGTTCGAGATCGCTAAACAGGCGGGCTTCACCAAAGAGAGCTTTGAATCCTGCCTTCAGGATCAGCCGCTACTCGACAAGCTCATCAATCAGAAGAACGTTGCCGCCAAGGAATTCAAGGTGACTTCGACACCGACATTCTTCATCAACGGCGAGAAGCTTCAGGGGGCACCAACACTTGAGAGCTTTTCGGGTGCCATCGATCCGCTGCTGGCCGCAGGGTAAACCTGGGATGGGGGGTGGACCTTTGCAGGGGTATTTCCGTCCGGCCAAGCGCGCGGTCTTAGCGATAGTCTGCGCACTTGCGGCAGCGGGTTGTTCGAGTGATCAGCTTTTACAGGCAAACTCTGTAACGGTTGAACCAGCTCAGGCGACGGGCAGCGCATATGCGGTTGGAAGCACCGCTTCACTAGAGCCCCCGTTCAATCCGTTTCGTGACGATTATGCGAGCGACTATGGCCGGCGCGAGGTCATTGCCAAACCGAGTCTCGATGACGTGTTGAAGGTTGGCCCGCTGCCGGAGATGGCGCTCGGCCGAAAGGATGCCCCGGTCACGGTAGTCAAATACGCCTCGTTGACCTGCCCGCATTGCCGCCGTTTCCAAATGAAAGTATTTCCGACTTTCAAGCGGGAGTACATCGACACCGGAAAGGTGCGGTTCATCATCCGCGAATTTCCGATCGGACGGTCGTCCGGAAACGCGACGATTGCACTCAGGTGTGCGCCCGCATCGAAGTATTTCATCCTGTACGATAAGTACCTGAACCAGCAAACTCGTTGGGTTTCGCAGGAAGTTCGACTGGATAAAATCCACGCAGTTGCCGCCCAGGTCGGGTTATCCCGGTCTCAATTTGACGCCTGCCTCAAGAATCAGGACTTAATCCAGGGTCTGAAGTGGGTTAAGGATCGTGGCCGTACGCTTGGGATCATTGGGACGCCGAATTTTTTCATTCAGAACAAGCTGGTGAAGAAAGTTCTGGGTATCGAAGATCTTAGAGCTCTCGTCGACGCTGAATTGGGCGCTCGAAGAACAGCGGTGGCTAACTGATCAGCCGTGCTTCGAAGTCGGTATCGCCTCTGACTATCGAGGTTGTGCCGCGTGTCAGGCTGGAGCCGTTAGCATGCACCTGGGCCGATTAAGGCTGGTCGGGTTCAAGTCATTCGTCGAGCCGACGGAAATCGCTATTTCCCGCGGGCTGACCGGTGTGGTCGGCCCGAACGGGTGCGGCAAATCCAATCTCCTGGAGGCGCTGCGCTGGGTGATGGGCGAGAGCTCGTACAAGTCGATGCGCGGCTCCGCGATGGACGACGTGATCTTTGCTGGAACAGCGACGCGGCCAGCGCGCAACACCGCGGAAGTCACGCTTTTCATCGACAATAGTGAGCGGCTCGCTCCGGCCGAATACAACGATTCAGAACAGATCGAGATCAGCCGCCGCATCGAGCGCGAGGCGGGTTCGGCTTACCGCATCAATGGGCGTGAAGTGCGTGCGCGCGACGTCAAGATCCTGTTTGAAGATGCCGCGACTGGCGCGCGGTCCCCTTCACTCGTAAGGCAGGGACAGATCGCCGAGATCATTAGTGCCAAGCCGGAAGCCCGGCGGCGCATCCTGGAGGATGCGGCTGGCGTCGCCGGGTTGCATTCGCGCCGCCATGAAGCCGAGCTGAGGTTGAAAGCGGCCGAAGCTAACTTAGCGCGGCTTGATGATGTGGTGGGCGGGCTCAATCAACAAGTCGACTCGCTGAAACGCCAGGCACGGCAAGCGCGCCGGTATCGCGAGGTTTCTGGACAAATCAGCAAGGTCGAAGCGCTGGCTCTGCACCTGGCGTGGCTGCTTTCTCACGAAGCCCTCGAGGCTGAAGAAGGTTTGCTGCGTGGCGTTCTGGAGAAGCTGGGTGAGGCGGCGACCGCTGAAGCGCAAGCCCTCCGGGGGGAGGAGGAGTTGAGCCGACGGTTGCAACCGCTGCGCGATACCTTGGCTGAGCGATCAGCTGCCGCGGCGCGGATCGGTCACGAGCTGGAGACGTTCGAGCGGGAAGTTGAACGGCGGGCGCAGCTCGGAGACGAGCTGAAGGCGCGGCTGGACAGCTATCAGCGTGACCGGCAGCGCGAAGAGCAGATGCATAGCGAAGCTGTCGAGACCGTCGCACGGATCGAAGCCGAGATCGTTACGCTGGAAGAGGCGGAGGCCGGCTTTGAAGCTGTCGAGGCTCATGCGCGGGAGCTCTGCGAGAGCGCACAGGCTTCCCTCGTGGACAGCGAAGGGCGGTTGACCACGGCGACCACGACGCTGGCCAATGAGACCGCGCAGCGCGCCAGCTTGGCGCGGACATTGGAGGAACGGCGAGCGAGTGCGCAGCGCCTGGAGCAGCAGGTTGCGGGACTTCGTCTGGAAGCGACGCAGATCGGTGAGCGCGAGGAACTGAGCAAGGAGCGAGGCGCTGTCGCGGATCAGTGCAGTGAAGTGGAAAGCCGGCTGGAAACAATCGAATCCGATGTTTCGACAGCTGAATGGCGCGTGCGGGCATGCGTGACGGCATTGGATGACGCCCGCGAAATCGCCCAGCAGACCCGATTGCGGTCGAGTGCCTTACGGACCGAAAGGGAGACGCTGGCGCGGTTGTTGGGTCCATCGCACTCTGGCGAATTTCCAGCTCTGATCGATGCCATCAAGGTGGCTCCGGGCTACGAAACGGCGCTTGGTGCCGCGCTCGGCGACGACCTCGACGCGCCAACCGATGCATCAGCGGCGCTGCATTGGCGGTTGATCCGCGGTGACGGGGATCAGGATCTGCCTGGCGCCACGGAAAGCCTATCTTCGTTTGTCAATGCGCCGCCGGAGTTGGGACGGCGGTTGCTACAGATCGGTGTCGTTGCGCGCAAGGATGGCGGTCGCTTGCAAAAGAAGCTGCGGACCGGTCAGCGGCTTGTCAGCCTCGAAGGCGATCTGTGGCGATGGGATGGATTCGTTGCAGCCTCCGATGGCGTGTCGGCAGCGGCGAAGCGCTTGGAGCAACGCAACAGGCTGGCGGTTCTCGAGCAGGAAGAAGCCGAGATGGCCGGTGACCTTGAAGCGCGGGAAGACGCGCTAGGTGAGGCGCAACGGGCGTTGCAATCGGGGCAGGACGATGAGCGTCAGCTTCGGGGATCCTGGCGGCACGCGCAGGCAGAACTGGGCACCGCGCGCGGTCAGCTTGCCGACCTGGAGAGGCGGATCGCCGAAACAGAAAATAAATTGGCGGCGATTGCCGGTGCCCGGCAGCGTTCGGAAGCGGAACTCGCTGAAACTCAAACCGGTGTCGCGGAAGCCGAGACTGCGCTTGCGGGCTTCGGTGACGGCCGCATTGCAGAGCTTGAAGCCGAGTGGGAGACAGCCCAGGAGCAGGCCCGCAAACTGCGTGCGGAAGCCGCGGAGAAACGTGCCGAGCTCAACGCGTTGCATGCCTTGCGCGAAGAACGGCGGCGGCGTGTCGCGGCCTTGAAGGATGATGTGCAGCGTTGGCGGGAACGCGCCGGGGCTGCCGTTCAGCATATCGAGGCTCTGCAGGAGAGAATCGCCAAGGCTGCCGCGCAGCTCGACGAGCTTTCCGACTTGCCAGAGAAAATTGCCGCGCAACGCCAGAAGCTGTTGCACGCTGCAAGCGAGGCCGATCAGCTGCGTAAGACGGCTGCCGATGGGTTGCAGGAGGCTGAGACTGAGGCCAGGCAAGCGATCGATATACTACGGCAGGTGCAGGTTGCGGTCGCTGCGGCGCGTGAAGAGCGAGCTGGATGCGAAGCACGACTGGAGGCGCAACGGCAGCGTCGCGACGACGATACGCGGCGTATCCGGGAAGTCTTCGATACGGATCCGCAATCGTGTCTGGCGCTTGCCGAGTTGCCGGAGGGAGCGGAGCTGCCGGCCTTCGATGATGTCGAGCGGCGCTTGTTGCGCCTGCGCGCCGATCGTGAACGTCTTGGCGGCGTCAACCTTCAGGCGGACGACGATCTGCAGCGGATCGCGGCGCAGGTTAAGCAGATTGAGGCCGAGCGCAGCGATGTGCAGCAGGCAATCGACAAGTTGCGCGGCGGTATTGGGCAACTCAACCGCGAAGGGCGGCGCCGGATCAACGAGGCGTTTGAAATCGTCAACGGGCATTTCGGCCGGTTGTTCGAAACGCTGTTTGGCGGTGGCGAAGCGCGTTTGCAGATGATCGAGTCGGCGGAAGATCCATTGGAAGGTGGTTTGGAGATTATCGCCAAGCCACCGGGCAAGAAGCCGGCGACGCTGTCGCTGCTTTCTGGCGGTGAGCAGACGCTGACGGCACTGGCTCTAATCTTCGCTGTGTTCTTGACCAATCCGTCGCCGATCTGCGTGCTCGACGAAGTTGATGCGCCGCTCGATGACGCCAATGTGGACCGCTTCTGCACGTTGATGGAGAGCATGGCCGAAGAGACTGCAACGCGTTTCCTTGTCATCACGCACCACCCGATGACGATGACGCGCATGCACCGGCTGTTCGGTGTCACCATGGCCGAGAAGGGTATTTCGCAGTTGGTCTCGGTCGACCTGCAGACGGCGCAAGGTTTCCGCGAGGCGGGGTGATTCCGACACGCGCTCTAGAGATCGGCGACACTCCTGCTATTTCGACTCGTCGATTTCGTCGCGAACCTGCGCGTATGCGATCAGCGCGAACAGGACGGTGCCGCCGGTAACGTTGCCCAAGAGCGTCGGCAGGAAGAACGAGAACACCGCGGCTGCCAGATCGATGCGAACCTTCAAAGACCAAAAACAGGGCCTCAACTGTGCCGGCGACGACGTGATTGAAGTCACCGGCAGCGATCAGGTAGGTCATCAAGGTGATGACGATGAATTCGTTGCCCTCCGATGAAGGCAGCATCCACACGAGCGCGGCAATCAGCCAGCCGGCCATAATCCCAGCGAGGAACTTCTGCATCGGTGGTTTCTGCATCATCTGCTCGGATATGACGATCACAGCGTTGTGCACGTCGGTCCCAAGAACACCCGTGAAGGATGTGAAAGCCCGCGAAGATCGCACAGCCGACGACATTGGCGCTCAGCACGATCATCCAAAGCCGCAGCAGTATGATCCACCAAACCAGTTTGCCCCGCTGCATGGCGGGCGGGACGGCGGTTAGTGTGTTCTCGGTAAAAAGTGGCTGACATCCGAGGATGACGATGAGAAATCCGACCGAATAGCTGAGGCTGTCGATCACCGGTGTCCGAGGAGCGTCCGGCAGGTGGGCCGCCAGGATCGCTTTGGCAACGACAGAGAAGCCGATTGAAAGACCCGCTGCGACGCCCGACCACCACAGCGCGGGGAAGCGCCGCACCAATTCCTTTTCGCCGTCGCGGCGAATGATGTCGAAGACGGCAGCCGCCCGAAGGCTCCTGTGCTCGATCTCGACGGTGATCGGCGCCTCTGAAACCGCCCCCCGGCTTTCGTTTCAAGAAAGTTTTCGGGCTTATCCTGAGGGGCTTTCATATTGCTAACGCGTATTACTTATCAAACCAAAATTGATTGACTGTTGGGGGAGCTCATTGGAGCTGCCGCCAGTCTGGAAACTTGGAATCTATTTCACGCTGAGAAACCTATCCTGCGATCTTGGAGAAGTCGGCGACGGCGAGGGTGGCGGCACGGATTTCTGCGAGAAGCTTCAAGCGGTTCTCGCGCAACTTGGCGTCCTCGGCGTTGACGGTGACGTCGTCGAAGAATTTGTCGACGGGAGCGCGCAATTCCGCAAGCGCGCGCATAGCGCCTTCGAAGTTCTCGACGTTGATGGCGGCTTCGGTGTCGAACTTTACCTTGGCGATCGCTGCTGCAAGCGCGCGTTCGGCAGGCTCGTTGAGGAGCGGGCCTTCGGGTTCACCGGCGTAGCTCGTCTTATCCTTCTTTTCCTCGATGGTGAGGATGTTGGTGGCGCGTTTGACGCCCGCCAGCAGATTGGCGCCATCATCGGTTTCAAGGAAATCGGTGAGCGCTTCAACGCGTTTTACGATGAGGGCGATGTCGTCCTGACCCGGCAGGGCGAAGACGGCATCGATCAGGTCGTGGCGTTTGCCTTCGTCGCGTAGATGGACCTTGAGGCGGTCGGCGAAGAAGGAGAGGAGATCGTCACCGACCGCAGCCGACTCCGACGAAGTGTTTCCTTGCTCGGTAAAGAGGGCGTGGCTGGCCCCGATCTTGTTCAGCAGCCGTAGCCGCAGATCGTTTTCCAATATGATGCGAATAACACCCAAAGCGGCGCGGCGGAGTTGGTAAGGGTCGCCGGAACCGGTCGGCTTTTCGCCGATGGCCCAGAATCCGACCAGTGTGTCGAGCTTATCGGCAAGTGCGACAGCGAGGGCGGGCTGATCGCCTTCGTCCTCCAGCGGCACGGTATCGGAGGGGCCTTTTGGTTTGTAATGCAGCTCGATCGCGCGGGCGATGTCCGGCTTGGCGCCGGCCTTCTCCGCGTAATAGCGGCCCATGAGCCCCTGCAACTCGGGGAACTCGCCGACCATCTCGGAAACGAGATCAGCCTTGCAAAGTTGAGCGGCGCGGCGGGCGTCCTCTGGATTAGCATCGACGGCACCGGCGATCCGGTAAGCTAATTCGGCGAGGCGTTCGACGCGGTCCTTTTGGGTGCCGAGCTTGGCGTGGAAGGTGATGCCCTCAAGATCGGAAGCCATTTCGTCGAGCGGACGCTTCAGGTCCTGATCCCAGAAGAATTTCGCATCCGACAGCCGCGCGCGGATGACCTTCTCGTTACCGGCGATGATCTGCTTGCCGTCATCGGTGGCGATCAGGTTGGACACCAGGATGAAGCGGTTGACGAGCTTTCCGGTCTTGGGATCGCGTAGAGAGAAACACTTCTGGTGCGCCTTCATCGAAGTAATCAGGCATTCGGCGGGCACTTCGAGAAAGGCTTCATCAAAGGTGCCAATGAGGGTGACCGGCCATTCGGTCAGGCCGGCGTTCTCGTCGAGCAGGGCGTCGTCGTCGACCAGTTCGAGGCCGGCGTCCTCGGCGATCTGGCGGGCGTCCTCGGCAATCATCGCGACGCGTTCGGAGGCTGGCAACAGGACCTTGGCGGCCTGCAGTTTGCGGCCGTAATCCTCAAAGTCCTCGACGGCGAAGGGATCGCGGCCGTGGAAACGGTGACCACATGTGGCATTGCCGGAGCTCAAGCCCGCGAGTTCGAACGGCACGACGGTGCCATCATACAGGCAGAGGACCGAGTGCAGTGGGCGCACCCATTGGAAATGACCCGAGCCCCAACGCATGGATTTCGGCCAAGGGAACTTCGCGGCGGTCTCCGGCACGACTTCGGCGATTATTTGAGATGCCGGACGGCCGGGCTTATCGATGCGGGCGACGTAGAAATCCCCCTTCTTCGGGTCGGAGACGACCTCGGCTTCGCCGATGGAAGAAAGCCCGGCTCCGCGCAGGAAACCCTGGATAGCTTTTTCGGGGGCACCGACCCGGGGGCCTTTGCGTTCCTCGGAGACCGCCGGCGACATCTGCGGCACATCCTCGATTACGACGGTAAGCCGGCGTGGCGTTGCAAACGCCTGTCCTTGTCCAATCCCAAGTCCAGCCGCCTTGAGGCCGTCCCCGACAAGACGCAGCAGATCTTGCGCCGCGCGCGTCTGCATGCGGGCTGGGATTTCTTCGGAAAGCAGTTCAAGCAGGAATTGGGGCATGGTGGGTCGTTGTGCTCCCTTGTTCTGAAGCACCGTTCTAGAGCGTGATTGATCTTGATGGAAGCGATCCGTGTCAGACGGACCGCGCCATGGACAATGAGCCTGTCACGCTCCGCCGTTTCCCCCCTGCTTAATCGACTTATTGTGCCGGGGCGGTTGCCGGATCGCTTTGGATGGCGGCGCCCTGATCAGGCTCGAAACCCGTCGGGTAGATCTTGTTGGCTTCGGTCAGCACCCTGTTACCGACTTCCTCGGCGGCGCCTGTATAATGCAGGTAGCCGACGCCGACGCCGACCAGTACGACCAGGAACCACCACACTGGGCGCTTCAGGAAAAGCGCCGTGATCAACAGCACCGGCACGACGACAATTGCAATTCCTATCCAGTGGTTCACGGACCACCTCCATCGGTTTTAGGCCAATAACCACGACGGGCCTTGGCAGGTTCTCGAACGCGCAGGATTTAACCTGGCGGTTCGGTCAAAGGTATGACACTGCGAGGGTGTCTCGTGTGATCAGTGGTAAGCTTTTGCTAACGCTAGCATTTAAAATCATCGTCAGCCCTCCCCCTTAATCTGTCGAGATCAGCTGTTCGCTTGTTATGGGGGCCGAAATGCCACGCATCCTTTTTCCCGCGATCCTGGCCATCGGGCTTTTCGCGGTCGCTGCGACACAAGCCGAAGAGCGACGCGGATTTCGAGTTCCGATCGGCGTCCCCGGATTATCGGGCGGTGAGACGATCCAGAAAGTTCTGGATCTACCGGACGTTGCAGTCTTGAAACGCTCCGATGGCAAGTACGTCGATCTTGGTTACTTACACATAAGGTGGCGGCGAGGGCGAGTGGATCGGTTACATCGGCTCCTCGCAAACATATCTTCCGCTCGACGAATTTGAGCTGAAGATGCTGCTGAAGATTGCTGGTATGCCGACGCCGCCGCCGGCACCGGAACGCCCGGGCGGCGGGTCTCGCAGCTGGTGGATTATCGCTGCCGTGCTTCTTGTCGTTGGAGGATGGAAGTCGTTGTGGGGGCTGTCGCTTCGAGCAATGCAAGCCTCGCAGCGTTTTACGCGAAGTGTGGTTCAGAGCAACGATGAAGTAGCCGACTGGTCGAAGGCACATGATGAGATTGCGCGTGCGGCTGAACGGCAAGTGGTGCCAAGCCGCGTTGGCGCCGGGCAATGTGCGCGGGGCTCAAAGGTTCTCGGTGCGCGGCAGGTTTCAGCAACTGGCGCGGCGCTCGGCGATGCTTGCTTCGGCAAGCGGGGGCGTTGAGCGGTCTCTGTGAGCGTCGTTGCGGCCGAGTATCCGCAGCATCGATCGCAGCGTATCTGTGAGAAACGGGCCTATGCAGCCTGCGGTTCGGTTTTCTCAACCGCACCGCCACCATCGGTTTGCAACCATGCGCCACAGCAGGCTTTGGCTAGTTCCCGGACGCGCAGAATATAGCTTTGCCGCTCGGTCACCGAAATGACGCCGCGCGCGTCGAGCAGGTTGAATATGTGGGAAGCTTTAATTGCCTGGTCGTAGGCAGGTAGCGCCAACAAGTGCTTGTCGCCGCCAGTGCCCTTGTCGAGTAGAGCCTTGCATTCCGCTTCGGCGTCCTTGAAGTGCTGCAAAAGGATCTCGGTATCGGCATGCTCGAAGTTGAAGCGGGAGTATTCCTGCTCGGCTTGGAGGAAGACGTCGCCGTAACTGACCTTACGTTCGTCGGTTTTCCCATTGTAGTTGAGATCGTAGACGCGGTCGACACCCTGTACGTACATGGCGAGCCGTTCGAGGCCGTAGGTGATCTCACCGGAAACCGGACGACAGTCAAAACCGCCAACCTGCTGAAAGTAGGTGAACTGCGTCACCTCCATGCCGTTGCACCAGACTTCCCAGCCCAAGCCCCAGGCCCCAAGCGTCGGGCTCTCCCAGTCGTCCTCGACAAAGCGGATGTCGTTGACGGTGGTGTCAATGCCGATTGCGTCCAGGCTCTTGAGATAGAGTTCGAGGATATCGGGTGGCGACGGCTTCATGATCACCTGAAACTGGTAGTAATGCTGAAGCCGGTTGGGATTTTCGCCGTAGCGGCCGTCCTTGGGGCGGCGCGAAGGCTGAACATAGGCGGCGTTCCAGGGTTTTGGGCCGAGCGAGCGCAAGGTGGTCGCTGGATGAAATGTGCCGGCGCCAACCTCCATGTCGTATGGTTGCAGCACGACACAGCCCTGGGCTGCCCAGAACTGCTGCAGCACAAGGATCATGTCCTGAAAGGATTGGGTCGGACGCAGTGGGGCCGCTGCGTGGTCGGGGGCAGCGGTTACTCCGGCTGGGGTTGTTGTCCGTGCCGAGGATTTGTCGTTTTTCTTGGCCGCGTTGCGCATTGCCGCTCGCTTGTCTTGTTGGAACCGGCAGCACTATACCTATTTGGGCGTCAGCGTCATCAGGCCTGCGGCCGATATTCTCCCGTCTTGGGATCATGCACGAGATTACCGAGATCGCGCGCCCCTTTCGGTTCGGCGGTGGATGTCGCCGTTGCCTTCAATTTTTGATTGCGCAGGGCTCGTTGGGCGAAGCGATAGCCTGCATAGACGCCTGCACCAATGGCTGCCAGCAGCAGGACTTGCGGTGGCATTGAAGGTCTCCTTCGCGATTAAAGACCGTAACGGGACCATAGTGCACGGGCTTCGGCGGCCGACAAGAGATCATTGGCAAGAGCGCCACCTGATCCGGTTAGGCCAAGTCTTTCCATATTAGGTCTTCTTAGCATGCTAAGGAGGCCGCCACGAGACAAAGGCACGACGCGCAGGCGGACCTTTTCACCGTGCAATTCCTGCATCTTCGTCCTGAGATCGGTAATACCGTCGATGAGCCCTAGTTCCATTGCTCGCGGGGCCGACCAGAAGGCGCCGGAAAAAACTTCCGTGTCGGGGGCTTCGATCTGTGCCCCGCGCCGTTCCTTGACGACGCCGATGAAGGCGTCATGGATTTCCTCCAGGATCTGGGTCAAGCGGGCGACGTCCTCGGGATTTTCCCGTTTGAAGGGGTCGAGCTGGCTCTTGGCGGTTCCGGACGCATAAATGCGCCGCTCAACGCCGAGTTTTTCGATTGCTTCGACAAAGCCAAAACCACCCGATATGGCGCCAATCGAGCCAATGATGGAACACGCGTCAGCGTAGATCTCGTCGCCGGCGACGGCCAGGTAATAGCCACCGGAAGCGGCTACGTCGTCACAGAACACGTAGACCTTCTTTTTGTGTTTTTCGGCCATCTGGCGCAGGCGTTTAAAGATCAGGCTGGACTGAACGGGGGAGCCGCCGGGTGAGTTGACGATGACTGCGACGGTCGGCAGGCGCGAGAGCTTGAAGGCGCGTTCGATGCCACCGGCGACAGTGGCGAGCGAGAGCCCTTGGCGCAGCGGCGTCGCCATGCCGATCGGACCGGTGAAGCGCAGGACTGGCACGACTGGTCCGCTCGTGAATGGCCACATTGAGTAAATCCCCGGGCTTGGTTGTTGGGAAGGTGAGATGACGTCGGCGGCATGCGGCGCCGCGCGGAGTAAAGCGGTTGCGATGTATTGCAGCGGCCGGCGCCTTTGCCAACGGCTTATGTCATTAAATTCAGCGCTGCAGCGTGTCTAAGAACAGAATCCACGGTTGGCGTAAAGGTGTTGCCGCAGCCGTGCAGGGGCAGGCCTGACAGAAGGGTTAGTCCGGTGCGGCGTCCTTTGATCGCTTTAACAATAACACGATTGGCGGGTTCGCCGGCGCGAGGATGCAGGGGCATAACGGTTACGGCACCGAAGCGTCCCTGGAGGCTGGTCAGCACATCAGTTAGAGCATCGGCTTTGTGAATCAAGATAACGGTGCCGCCTGGGCGGAGCATGCGGGCAAAGAACCGCCCCCAGTCATCCAACGATTGCCCCCCTTGCAAGGCGTGAGAAGCGGCCTTGAGGTGAACCTTGCTGCGGGTGCCCGCATTTGAACTCATGAACGGAGGGTTGGCGACCACGTGTGTGAAGCTTTCGATGGCAAGCCCGGCTGCGGCAAGTTGACCTGCAGAGGTGCCAATCGCGCCTATTAAGCAGCGGACGCGGCCATCAAGCCCGTTTCGATGGATGTTCTCTGTAGCAATTTGGCACAGTTCGGGCTCGCGTTCCAATAAAGTCACGCGCAATGGGCTGATCCGCAGGGCGGCGCACAATCCGACGGTCCCAACGCCCGCTCCGACGTCGAGGAGGTGGCCGGTTTCGGCCTCGTTTGCGTCAACGGCGGCTGCGAGCAGCACCGCATCGATACCGGCACGATAGCCCTGCCGAGGCTGCAATAGTTGGAGCCTGCCGCCGAGGAAGGCATCGTCGGTCAAGTCGCTGGGTGATGTGTGTTTATTACTCAAATCAGTAGGCAGAGCAGGTTCAAGGTGATTTTTCATCGATCAGCCATTGACCGAGGTCGGCCTCGCGGATAATTCGACGGGCGGCTGTTTCGCGACCTTCGGGAACCAGCAGACGGCGCGGCAGCATTCCCAGTGATCCTTCAAGGACGCTCATGTTGGTGTCGAGTATCACAGCGAAAATACCGGCCTCACCGAGGATTTGCTCTACGTAACTTAGCAAAACAGGGTCGTTCGTCCGAATTAGTTCACGCATGCTCCGCAGCCTGCCCCTTAAGTTTTGGATGCGGACACTGCAAAGAGGCTTTAATGTCCGCTCGGCTCGCCCCGCTTATGCATAACAGCACACTTCAACTCAACTGAGGAATGAACATTGGGCGTTGTAGTCCCGTTCGAAGAAACGCGTGACCCAGGAAAAGGGCTCAAGCCCCTGCTTGAACTCGTGCGCGAGGACATGGAGGGAATCAACCGTCTGATTTTGGACCGAGCGGTCTCCGACGTCGAATTGATCCCCGAATTGGCCCATCATCTGATCGATTCAGGTGGCAAGCGTCTGCGGCCGATGTTGACCATCGCGACGGCGAAACTGACAGGCTATACCGGTCGCGAACATGTCCGTGTTGCGGCGGCTGTCGAGTTCATGCACACAGCCACGCTGCTGCACGACGATGTTGTCGACGAGAGCGACTACCGGAGGGGCAAAAAGGCGGCGCGCACGATCTGGGGCAATCAGGCCAGCGTGCTTGTTGGCGATTTTCTGCTTGGCCAGGCGTTCCGCATGCTGGTCGATGTCGGCTGCTTGCAAGTGTTACGCATTTTGTCGAACGCGGCCGCCGTGATAGCGGAAGGCGAAGTGATGCAGCTTTCAGCCGCAAAGAACCTGGCGACGACCGAGGACGAGTATCTCAGCATCGTCAACGCTAAAACGGCTGCGTTGTTCCTTGGCGCGGCTGAATCGGGAGCAGCGCTTGCCGGTCGTCCTGCCGAGGAGCTGGCCGCATTACGGTCTTACGGCAAGAATCTCGGGATCGCATTCCAATTGATCGACGACGCGCTTGATTACTCAGGCGACAGCAAAAACCTCGGCAAGGCCGTTGGCGATGATTTTCGCGAGGGCAAGGTGACCTTACCGGTGATCTTGGCATTTCGGCGCGGCGGCGAGGACGAACGCAACTTTTGGCTGCGGACGATCGGTGAAGGCAAAATCGAGGACGGTGATCTCGAGCGTGCGGTTTCACTGATCATGCGGCATGATACCATTGCCGCGACGGTGGAGCGGGCCCGGTCTTATGGCGCGGTCGCGCGGGACGCCATGGAGATCTTCAACGACTGCCGCGAAAAACAAGCGTTGCAGGAGGTTATCGGTTTCTGCGTCGGGCGAGCCCACTAGGTGCCGATCGAGGTTGCTTTAATCCAGTAGCCTGGGTGTTCTTTTTGCAGCTTTTCGATTGCCGCTGCTGGTGCGCTGAAGATACCGAAGCAGGTCGGGCCGGCACCGGACAGGCCGGCGAATCGGCATCCCGGTGCCTGGCGAATAATCCGCAGAACATTCGTGATTTCCGGCATCACTGCTGTGGCGGGGCGCTCCAGATGGTTGCCGCGGCCTGTCATGAACTCAAGTAGCGGACCGGTGTCTGCAAATGGATCGGGGGTCGGTGGTGGCGCTTCGTCGGCATTGGCGCATGGTGCCAAATTGAGTTGCTTGAATACCTGGGCGGTTTTGTTTAGCGGGACATCGGCCATCGGGTTGACCAGCACAGCGCTCAGCTCCGGCATACGCGCCAAAGGCATCAGCTTTTCTCCGATGCCGGTCACCCAGCATGCTCGATCCGCGAAGCACACGGGCACGTCGGCGCCGAGTGCGTGGGCGATGCAGTTCCACTCGACACCTTCCGCAATATCCGGGTTGGCGCGCTGGGCGGCCCGTAAGACGGCCGCAGCATCGGCCGATCCGCCGCCGATGCCCGCTGCTACGGGTAGATGCTTTTCGATTGTGATGGCGCCAAGACGCAGTTTGGGTTGCGCTTCGACCAACAGCGCAATCGTGCGCTCGGCGATGTTGTCACTGTCGATGGCGGACGAGAAGGGGCCGCTGAGGCTGACGCCGACCGGTTTGCCGAGGTCGAGTGTGACGATGTCGAAAGCATCGTCTGCGAACGCCATGAGGCTTGCGAGTTCGTGATAGCCGTCAGCGCGCCGAGCTAGTACCTCGAGCGTCAGATTGATTTTTGCGCGTGCTCGCTCGGTGATCACGCCAGACTCTGTTGAATTAGTTCGCGTTGCGCCGTTGCGGTAACGGAACTTGGTTGCCGCTGCGTGTGGATTGTGGTGCGGTCCGTTCCAGTTCCGGCTCTGCTACCGCAGGGCCGGCGAGCGCCTGTTTCTTCACAGGCAAGCCTTCGGCCAGTTTCTTGCGAATGGCGCCGATGAGGTCGGCCTCCGGAGCGAGGCTGAGGGCCTGATCCCATTGGAACCGGGCTTCAATGATGCGCCCGACCTGCCAGTAGGCGTCGCCGAGGTGATCGTTGAGGACGGGGTCCTCGGGGCGCAACTCGACGGCTCTTTCCAGATACTTCACGGACTTTGGATAGCTACCTAAACGGTAGTGCGCCCAACCCAAGCTGTCGACGATGTATCCGTCGTCGGGCTTCAGGGATACCGCCTTTTCGATCAACTTCAGGCCGTTGCGCAGATTGATGTTCTGGTCAATCCACGAGTAGCCCAGATAGTTGAGAGTCAGCGGCTGATTGGGATCGAGCTCCAGCGCCTTTTTCAGGTCCGCTTCGGCGGGCTTCCACTTATTGGTGCGCTCGTAGCTAGTTCCGCGGGAGTAAAAGTAAACCCAGTCCTTCTTTTCCGGCTTACTGATTAACTCGATGGCGCTGGAGTAATAGCCGATCGCCTCGTCATAACGCTTGTGGGCACGCATGATGTTGCCGAGGGCGTCGAAGGGCTTGATGCTTTTTGGATTGGCAGCGGCAACTGCGTCCAGCAACGTCTTAGCATCTTCAACACGTTCAAGCTCGTTGAGGTTGAATGCTTTGCGAATATCAATAGCGAGCTGCAGCGGAGAGCCCTTCTGGATTCGACCGTAGGTGTCGATCGCCTTCTCATAGCGCTTCATCGATTCATAGGCGCTTGCCAAGGCTGCCAGAGCGAAGGGGTGATTGGGCTGCAGATAGAGCGCCATTTGCAGATAAAGGACGCCAATCGAAACGCCTCCTTCACCGGTAAGCGCTTCTCCGAGGCCGTAGAACAGTTCGGCCATGCCCTGTTCTGGAGTATCGATGAGCCGCTCGATCGCGTCGCCACGGGTCAAACGCTCCATCAGGTCGGTGGCCAAGGGATGTGGCTCGCCCGACGACTGCCGGAAGTGGGTTCTGACGATGCTTTTCGCACGACGATAATCGCCGGCGTGGGCTGAACTCCTGGCGTAGGCAAGAGCGGTTCTCAGAGTTTTGCTGTCCTGCTGGAAAACGCTCTCGTAGGCGCGTTTGGCATCCGAACTCCGGTTCGCCAGATCGGCGATCAGCGCGCGGTGATAGCGCAGGTAGAACCGGGCCCAATCCGCCTGCCGCCGCAATGTCAGCGACGACAACGCCTTGATGTTATTGCCACTGGCATGTTCCACCCAGGCGCGTGTGATCACACTCGTAAGTTCGCCGATGGGGCCGCTACCGGCGGCTTTGAAATGTTCTACCGAGCGTTTGTATGAGCGCGCTTTAAAGGCGTCGAGGCCCAACAGCAGGCGTGCCATGCGGTGACGGGGCTGACGCTTGACAACTTCCTTGGCGAGTTCAATTGCCCGTTCCCTGTTGCCCTCGGAGGCTTCCATGAGGAAGGTCCGCTCAAGGAGAACGCCGCTATCAGGATCCTGGCGCAGCGCGTTGCGATAGAAGTTCGCAGCACGGCCGGTATCATGGCTTGATCGCGCGAAGCGTCCGGCTAGATAACTGCCGGCCAGTGAGCGCGTATTGTCCCCATGTACGCCCGACCAAGCAAATGCCGGCGCCGGTGTCACGAGACCAGTCAACAGGGCTGCTAAGCTCAGAAGGCCGACATTTTGGACACGCAGCAAGCGTGTAAATCTCATACCGGAAATACCTCAGGTTTAAAGTGCAGGGCCGTAATGGACGCCTGAGCGCTGACTTGCAACTTTACGCAACAAGATTCGGAACAAAGCGATCATATAAGCATTCACAGGGCCAGAGAAAGGCGTCTTGTTGGGTTAGGTTTTCATGGTGTTCGCACACGGATAAGTTGTGCGATGCGCTTTTCTTCTCGTGTTGGGCGATGTTGAAAAATCTTTTTTTATCAATTTCTTGTGCTTCGTCCGCTCACGCTGAATAGGGGCGGCTGGAAGCCTGGGACAGAGCGAGCTTTTGCTCATGAGGGTCCAGGCCTTCCTGATTTGTTAACAATTTGTGAGCCGACATACGCCGAGTGATTCGCCGCTGCGGTTACATCCCGGAGTAATTCGGGCCGCCGCCGCCCTCCGGACAGATCCAAGTGATGTTCTGGCTGGGGTCTTTGATGTCGCATGTCTTGCAGTGTACGCAGTTTTGCGCGTTGATTTGGAAGCGCGGTTTACCGTCTTCACCGTCGATCACTTCATAAACGCCGGCAGGGCAATAACGCTGTGCGGGCTCAGCGTACTTGGGCAGATTGACGTCGATTGGAACGCCGGGGTCGGTGAGTACGAGGTGTGCCGGTTGGTCTTCTTCGTGGTTGGTCGCCGAAAAGGAGACATTTGTCAGCTTATCAAAGGTTAGCTTTCCATCGGGCTTCGGGTAGTCGATCGGTTTGGCTGAGGCCGCGGGTTGAATCGACTCGTAGTCGGGTTTGCCGTGGCCAAGGGTGAAGCCCTGGCCGATACGCGGGAGAATGACATTGGCCCACATGTCGACCCCAGCCATCATCACGCCGCCTATCGTTCCGAACCTCGACCACAGGGGCTTTGCGTTTCTGACCGTTTTGAGATCCTTGCCGACGACGCCGTCGCGGATGCGCTCTTCATATCCTTCGAGGGTGTCGTGGGTGCGGTCGGCGGCCAGCGCGGCGAACGTGACCTCCGCAACCTCGATGCCGGAGTGTACGGCGTTATGGGATCCTTTGATGCGTGGCAGGTTGACGAAGCCCGCCGCGCAACCAAGTAAGGCGCCGCCAGGAAATGCCAGCCGCGGAATCGATTGCCAGCCACCTTCGGTGATGGCACGTGCGCCATAGCCAATACGCCGCCCGCCCGTGAGCAGTTCGGCGATGAGCGGATGGGTTTTGAAGCGTTGAAACTCGTGATAGGGGCTGAGATAGGGATTGGTGTAGTTTAGGTGCACGACAAAGCCGACGGAGACGAGGTTGTCGCCGTAGTGATAGAGGAACGAGCCGCCGCCCGTCGCATTGTCGAGCGGCCAACCGAAGGTATGTTGGACATAGCCCGGTTTATGCTTCTCCGGGGCAATCTCCCACAGTTCCTTTAGTCCGATGCCAAATTTCTGCGGTTCGCAATCGGCGGCAAGGTCGAAGTGTTTGATGAGCTGCTTGGCGAGCGAACCGCGGGCGCCTTCGGCGATCAGCGTATACTTGCCGCGCAGTTCCATGCCACGGGTGAAAGCGTCTCCGGGTTTGCCGTCTGCCCCGACGCCCATGTCACCTGTTGCCACTCCGACGACGGCATCGTCGTCGCTGTAAAGGATTTCGGCGGCTGCGAATCCTGGATAAATCTCAACGCCTAATGCCTCCGCCTTCTCCCCCAGCCAACGCACCAGATCGCCGAGGCTGCCAACAACGTTGCCGTGGTTGTTCATCAGCGGCGGCATCGGAAAATTCGGCAGTGTGATCTTGCCTGTGGGTCGCAGGAAGTAGAAGCGATCCTCAGTAACTGGGGTATTGAGGGGGCAGTCGCTGTCGCGCCAATCCGGCAACAAGCGGTCCAGTCCTGCAGGGTCGACGACGGCTCCCGAAAGGATATGGGCGCCAACTTCGGAGCCCTTTTCGAGTACGACGACGCTCAATTCGCGTTCGGCCTCTTCGGCGAGCTGGCGTAGCCGGATCGCCGCCGATAGACCGGCCGGGCCTGCGCCGACGATCACAACGTCGAATTCCATTGCTTCGCGTTCCGGCAGCTCGCCATTCGTGTCCGCCATGCGTGCTTGCTCCCCATTTGGACCGGCCGAAGTCGGTTAGAAGGTGTGTTACTAGGCCATCAACACACCACTGCGCCCCGTTTTACTAGGTTCCAAGCTTTGTGCAGTGTTCTGGCACTACTGAAAAGCCTGCTTTAGCGCTAACGTGGCGCGCATGTCGATTAGAACCAACCACGAAGAACTTGTCGAACTGCTCGCCTTCTACGGGGAACTGGGCGTTGATTGCACATTGGCCGAAGAAGCGGTCGATTGGTTGCATCATGGTCATGCTGCCCCGGGCGAACCCATTCGCCAAGCTTTGAAGCCAGCGCCAAATAGCCGCGATGGCACGCCCGCAGTAAGGTCGGGAGCGGCCCCGGCGGGTGCCCAGAAGCAACGTTCCGAGGGCGCGAAACCGGCCGGCGCGTTACGTCCCGAACACCGCGCGCCTGCTGCCGGAAGCGCAGGTGGTGGCCCCTTGGAGCCGGGAGTGGCGGCGGCCAGAATGCTGGCGGCAAGGGCGAAGTCACTTGAAGATTTGCGTTTGGCTCTTGACAGCTACGAAGGCTGCGCGCTGCGAGCCACGGCCAAAAACACTTGCTTCTACAGGGGCGCTGCACGGGCCCGTCTGATGATTGTCGGTGAAGCGCCAGGCCGGGATGAGGATCTGGAGGGGCGGCCGTTCGTTGGCCGCGCGGGCCAGCTTCTCGATCGTATGCTGGCGGCCATCGGTCTCAACGAGGAGCTGGTTCACATCACCAACGTGGTTTACTGGCGGCCGCCTGGAAATCGCACGCCAACGTTGCAGGAGACTCAAAGTTGCCGCCCGTTTCTCGAACGGCAGGTTCAATTCGTTGAGCCGGAACTGGTTTTGCTGCTCGGAGGCGCTGCCGCAAAAAATGTCCTCGATGTTAGCGATGGCATCATGCGGCTGCGTGGTAAGTGGAAGGACGTTAATATGGGCGGGCGTTCGTTGCGCGCGTTACCCACTTTGCATCCTGCCTACCTGTTGAGGACGCCCGCCGCCAAAAGGCTGGCTTGGCGCGATCTTCTAAGTCTGAGGCGGACGCTTGAGGGTTCGTCCTAGTTTAGTGCGTTCGGAAACCCTCTAAATACCTCAAAACTGTTTTCGCAAAAACAAATGTAATTTGTTGACCGGGCTTAAGCCCAATCGAATATCAATCATCGCATAGTCATATATCGACTTTTTTGGGGCGGGCGCCGCAAATAGTGAGAAAGGAACGTCAAAGGTGTCTTTGGGGTTGGTCTATCTACGTCCGCTTCGATTGGCGGGTATCGATGCGTTGAGCGCATCGGAAGAGGAGATTCAAAAGTCTTGGGAGCTTTTGAACAGATGGATCACGCGTAAGTCTCTATCGCGCGATATTGAGATCGGTTGCGGGCTGCTTCAGCATTCGGCGCTGCAAGACGGCACCAGTGGGTCTTCCTACGAAGCCTGCATTGAGGTGCCAAAGTCGGTAACGACGGGCGAAGCTGGTGAACTCAAGCGCTCAAGTTTGCCAGGTGGGGCCTACTTCCGACGTAGGTACAGTGGTCCTGTCGCCTCAATGCTAGGAGAGCTTCAAACGATGCGTTCGGAGCTCGATCGCCGAGGAAATGTAAAAATTGATTTGGGCCGACCGATTGTCACCGTGCTGTTGGATATAAAGCAGGTGCGCTCCGGAGATGGGTTGCGCAGCAATCTGCTAATACCTGCCCGCAGTTCGGAGATGTCCTGCGTTTCAAACCAAGTGGCCTGACAATCCTGCTTTTTTGATTGATCAAAAGGCGTTAGGTTGAAGCACGTGCCGCACGAATGGTGCTGGCAAGAGCGGCACGCGTCACCACCCCAATCGTTTCTCATCAATCCGCCAAGTTAATCCGGACCTCAATGACCAAGATCGATCAAAACCGCCCGTTCATTTCGACGCGCATTGCCATTCTCACGATGTCGGACACACGCACTCTCGATGAGGATGCCTCAGGAGCGCTGCTCGCTCGTCTCGTCGAAGAAGCGGGGCATGAGGTGGTTGACCGCAATCTGTTGAATGATGAAATTGCCGCGATTCGTGGTCAGGTGAAGCAGTGGATAGCCGATAAACAGATCGACGTGGTGATCACCACGGGTGGCACTGGGTTCACTGGCCGCGATGTCACACCGGAAGCAGTTCAGCCGTTGTTTGAGAAGGTGATTGAGGGCTTCTCAATACTCTTTCATCAGCAGTCGTTTCCGAAGATTGGTACTTCGACGATCCAGTCGCGGGCTTGTGCCGGGGTTGCTGCTGGGACCTACATCTTCTGCTTGCCGGGATCTCCTGGTGCGTGCCGTGATGCCTGGGAGGGGATCCTCAAACTGCAGCTCGACAACAGGCACCGGCCCTGCAATTTTGTCGAGATCATGCCGAGGCTGGAAGAACACAGACGCCAAACATCCTGAAGGTTTGAATCGGAGCACTCAAGACGCGGTTGCAATCGGTGCCGCTCCGATGCATCGGTCGGTGTGGCGTTGCACGGTAGATAATGATTACCAGCCGGCCTTGGCCCGTTCTAATTCAACGATTTCACGCGTGTTGTTGGCGGCTTCAAAAGTGGCTTGGGCGAGTGAACCGATGAATGCTAGCGCGAGCCCGGCGGCGATCGCTGCCAACCCTGCGGTCACGCCGACCGGCATGCCCCCCAATGCAGGCACAACCTGGCTTCCGACAACGCCGGCGACCGTCAATGCAACGAATGCGATGCCGCCGATGAACATCAGCCAGCCAAGCAGCCGAAGGACGAACGCGATAAACCGGCCGAACCGGTAGCCGGGTACGAACTCGGTTTCTTCTTCGCCGTCCTCATCGCCTCGTACGACGCGCGGTAACGGCGCTTGTTGATCGCCCCGCTCGGCAGACGCTGTTGGTGCGTACTCATGATGATATCCCACGGCGCCGCCGTGGTGCCTTGCATGTTCATTTTGCGGCAGGGCGATCTGGCCATCAGGTGTCGACGGCGAGGGGTCGGCCCAACTCGCGGGGTGCCTGGTCACCTGGGCCGCAGGAACAGTGGCAGCGGGGCGGCCGGCCGGATCCAAGTAGGGCTGGTAATGCGACGCCATGCGATGTGGCTCGTCATACACGGATGGCTCCGGTCCGGTTGCCGGGGGCGATTGACTAAACTGGGTTGGCGCTGGCTCGGTATAGCGCTGGCTTTGCGGGGAAAGACGCTCTAGCGCCAAGCGGGCATCGACGGCTTCCGGGGTCCCGGCCAGGTTATCTGCGAGGTAAGAGTAGAATTGGGTGGCGTATTCGAGGTTGCCTTCGCGTTCGGCTCGGTGCCCGATCGCCAGGATTTGGGCCGGCGTGTATTGCTGGGATCCAGTCATACGAAGTCCACCCGTGGTCTCAACTGGACCACTCCCACCACTGTCGTCACGAAATTCTTTGGCGCTGCTAAACAAGGCGCCCGCTGAATAGTCATCATGAGTTTAACAGGAGTGGTTGGAGTTGTCCGCTGCCTGTCGCTGCTGGATCGTTGTACTTGGTGGGGAAAAATGGACCGGCAGGATTACACGGCCACTCCAGCCCGCAAAACCCGCTAGTTCGTGGGCCTCGTCAACATCTTCGAGGACGCCAAGTTTAGCAACTCGCATGCCGGCAGCATTTTGTAGCGTGTCCGCCATCGTCTTTGGATGCGACCATCGGACTCCCCGAAAGACGCGTGGGACTTTGGGCCGGCGTTTGAACCCAATCAACCAGTAGCCCCCATCTGGCGAGGGACCGACGACGATATCGGCATGACCGATGGCGTGAAATGCTTGGGAGATGTGTTCGCGTGTGATGCCGGGAATGTCGGAACCGATGATGACGACAGGCCCTGGGGAAAGATCGTCAATCACCTTCTGCATGCGTTGACCCAGATCGCCACCGCCCTGGCCGCGCCGGGCAAGGTGCGCCGGCCAGGCGGGGTGGTCCACGGCCCGGTCAGGGGATATTGCCAGCAAGGTTTTCCATCGGGCGCCGTCGGCGACGCGGCGGGCAAGAGCGGTCGTTGTGGAGCGGTAGAACTTGGTGGCGCCGACAACGCCGATACCTTTCGCCAGCCGGGTTTTAACCCGACCGGCCTCTGGAGCTTTGACCATTAGAACAAGGTGACGCTGCAACATACTTGGCCGCAATTTCAGGCCAGAGGTGCAAATGCGTAGCCCGATCCGTCCTTCTCGAGCCGGCCGGCGCCAGGCATGCCGAAATGGTAGCCCGTTACGATGGCCTTGTCGGAGATGGCCCGGTCGAAAATACGACGCCGCGAAGCCTCTGCTGCGTAGGGATCAGCGTCGAAAACGGCGTGCCAGCTGGGATTGCGCACGAACAACGCCGGAATATTGGAGGTGTCGGCCATAACCAGCAGTTGTTCGTTCCCGGAGTCGACGGAAAAAACTGTGTGGCCAGCAGTGTGGCCGTATGCCGGGATGGCGGTGATGCCCGGGGCAACTTCCTTTCCAGTTGTGAGCCGGGTGATGTTTGTCCAATTCGGCAGGGTCGCCTGAATGCGTTTGGCGAGGCCTCTGCGGTTTTTTGGGAGGCTCGAAGTGACAGAGGCGTCCGTCCAGAATGCAATCTCGGGCTCGGGCACGATGATTTGCGCGTTCGGATACACTTGCGCGTTGGTGTCCTTTTCCATCAGCCCGAAGATGTGATCGGGGTGGAAGTGGGTGACGACAATGGTGTCGATGGAATCTTGGGAAATCCCTGCCGCTTTCATGTTGGCGGCCAACCGACCCGCCGTTGGGGCGAGCTGCGCGCCGGTTCCGGCGTCGAACATAACGGTACGGTTCGCGGTCTTCACAAAGGTGATTGTGAACGGGATTTGGACATTGTTGGCGGACTTGCCAGCGGCCTTGAGGGCAGCTTTCGTATCCGCGACCGAGGCGTTGCGAATAAAGCCTGGATCATGCGGTTTGTCCCAGTGGCCGTCGTAGACTGTGGTGACCTCGATGTCTCCAACCTTGAACTTGAAGTATCCTTGTTCTTGCAGTTCGGCGGCGCGCGCGGAGCCCAGTATTGCGAGCGGCTTGCCGATTCCGAAGGCGGCGGTGGCGGCGCCTGCTGATATGATGAATGTCCGGCGGTTGCTCGATGGCATCGCAATTCTCCCGGGGGCTTTTAAGATAAAGTTAGGATGCTGTTCGCGGGCTTCGCGGCATCCCATACTAGTGTTGGGGAAATAGGCGTGATGTGGTGCGCGTTCGAGCCCGTCCCCCGAACTTTTGGATCACGACGGCTTGATCGGCTGTACGAGTTCCTTTGAGGCGGTGCTGCCGCCTTCGGATGTTGTCTGTTTATTGCCGGATGGGGCTTTGTAGTAGTTAGCGATACGTTCCTCTGGGATACCCCAAGCGTACATCAACAGGCACACCTGATTGCGGAAGATGCGCCGGAGATAGCCATCCTTGCGATAGCGTTCGGAGCTGGTCAATGCGCCGGACTTCAGAATACTCATGCGGCGCCGGCCGAGACGGCGGACGATTTCAACGTCCTCCAAGATCGGCATCGGTTTGTAACCGCCGATCTCGTCGTAGAGCCGACGCGGTATCAATAGCGCTTGATCCCCGTAGGGCAGCTTTGCAACGCTGCTGCGAATATGAACAATCGTCTCCATTAGCCGCGGCATGAAACCACTGTCGTCAAGCGCGTATCGGAACGCAGCCGCGCTTTTCTCGCGACGGCCCAAATCAACGCTCGTCATGAATGCTGAGACTTCGGCTTCCCAACCCGGATGCAGTTCTGTGTCGCTATGCAGGACAAGCAGCCATGGCGCCCGCGATGCAGCGATGCCGGCACGGATTTGATGGCCGCGGCCGGACTGACTGATGACGACGTCCGCACCGGCTTCTTCGGCGAGGGCGACTGTGCGGTCCTCGGAGCCGCCGTCAGCGATCACGACCTGTTGCACGAGGCCGTCGATCGCGGCCGGAACCAAGGCGACGAGACATCTACCCAGCGTCGCCTCCGAGTTCAGAGTTGGGATAATTATCGAGATCATGGCCACTGTTTCGCACCTGTTCGACGGCCCTACAAGGGCTCGTTGAGATGGCCGGGATTGGGCTCCTGGAATTCATTTCCGTTCTTTATTTGTTCTCTTTTTGGTGGTAGGGTGATGCCCATGCTTTAGGCAGATGGGAGCTTGGTTGTGGTCCGTTCAGTCAGCGAAGGCGCGGCGGTTCAAGGGGACGGTGATCGGCATCTCGTCGATGCTGAACGACGGCGTGGGCGTGGCACACGCTCAAATGTGTCGGGTCGCTTTGAAGCGGAGACGCGCGAAACGATTGATGATGGATGGGAGAGCGGTGCTGATTTGCCGGCTTTCAAAACAACCATTCATCCAGAGACCGCGCGCACGGTGATCACGCGTAATGACAGCCCGGATATTTCATTCGACCAATCGGTCAATCCCTACCGGGGATGCGAACACGGCTGCACCTATTGCTATGCGCGTCCGACGCACTGCTATCTGGGGCATTCGGCCGGTCTTGATTTCGAAACGCAGCTCTATGCGAAGCCGAATGCAGCCGAGTTGCTCGAAGCCGAACTGGCGAAGTCCAGCTATAAACCGGCGACAATCGCACTCGGCACGAACACGGACCCCTACCAGCCGATCGAGCGGCAATTGGGGATCACGCGGCAGATTCTCGAGGTTCTGGAAGCAGCGTGTCATCCAGTTGCTATTGTCACCAAGTCCGCGGTGGTGCTGCGGGATCAAGATATCCTGTCGCGGATGGCCGATAACGGACTGGCCAAGGTGGCGCTATCGGTGACCACACTCGACCGGCGCCTTGCGCGCGCAATGGAGCCGCGGGCCTCAACGCCAAGTAAGCGGCTGCAAGCTTTGGCCGTGCTGAGCGCGGCGGGTATTCCTACCGCGGTAATGGTGGCGCCGGTAATCCCGGCGCTTAACGACCATGAGATCGAGGGTATTCTTGAAGCCGCGCTTAAGGCTGGTGTGAAGGAAGCGGGTTACGTCATGCTGCGGCTCCCGCTTGAAATCAAGGAACTGTTTCGCGAGTGGCTTGCTACGGACTATCCGAATCGGTCGAACCGTGTGATCAAACTGATTAAAGACATGCATGACGGCCGCGACTACCGTAGCGAATTCGGGCTGAGACAGAAGGGAAGCGGCCCTTATGCAGCGCAGGTGGCCATGCGCTTTAGGTTGGCGTTGAAGCGCCTTGGGCTCAACGAGTGCCGTGAGCAGCTTCGGACGGACCTGTTTCGGAGCCCGGCGACGACGAGTGGTCAGTTATCCCTGATTTAGAGCTCGTTTAATTCTGGTGGAATCGCCGTTCGTTTTCTGGAGCGCTGTAAGCTTCGATTTCGGGTAGCGATTCAGTTTTTGATAGAAGCTTGCAGCTTCCATTTTCAACGATCACACCCTGTGGGGCTTCCGGGCCGGCCCGACTCTTGCGACACTGGCTCTGATGACAGCTAGAAGCGAACGAATCCGACCGACACTTGAATTGGAGCAGGGCGAGCTGGCGCTGGCACGCGGAGCGATTGCGGGTGTCGATGAGGCTGGTCGCGGTCCTTGGGCGGGGCCGGTTGTGGCTGCGGCGGTAATACTCAATCTTGAGAACCTGCCGGTTGGTATCAAGGATTCAAAGGCGCTTCGGGCACAGGAGCGCGAGGCTGCATTCGCCAGTATCCGTAAGACATCGCGGGTCGCTATCGGCGTTGCCGACGTTGATCAGATCGATCGCGACAATATTCTCAACGCGACGATGTGGGCGATGGCGGAAGCGGTGGCGCGGCTTGAAGAGATGCCGCGTCTGGTTCTCGTCGATGGCAATCGACGGCCACCGATTAACTGCGAAGCCAGGACCATCGTCAAGGGTGACGCCAAGTGCCTGTCAATCGCCGCGGCTTCAATTATCGCCAAAGTGACGCGGGACAAGATGATGACGGAGTTGGCCGAAACCTATCCGGGCTACGGTTTCGAGCGACACAAGGGGTATGGTACCCGGCAGCATCGCGAGGCGCTGCATCGGCTCGGGGTTTGTCCGATCCATCGGCGTTCGTTCCGACCGGTGCAACTTGCGCTGGGGCTTGCCGACCCGCTCTGATGCGGTGATGTCGCCGCGCTCTTACAGATACGACAGGATCACCACGGCTCCGAGGGTCACGGTTGTCCAAAAGGCCATCGTGCCGGTCGGCCAGGTGCGGCCGAAGATACCTTGGGGGCCGTAGTTGCGATAGAGCGCATCATGGGCCTTGGTGGCGCCCTTGACGATCGCGTCCGCGAGCCATTCCCAAGTGTAGACGCCGAAGCGGTCGAGGAACCTCGCGATTGCCTTGCCTGGCCGGCGCCAGAACCAATCGACATCAAGCGTGATGGTCATGGTCCGTTTTAGCAGGCCCAGCAAGAGGAAGAACGCAAGGCCGGAGAACAACAAAAGCTGTAGCTGGTAGACGACGTGTGCGCCCGTGTAGGGGACGTAATCGACCGGGTAGGGCAGCATGTCGTAAAGGGGTTTCGGGTAGATGCCGAGGCCGATACAGAAAGCCGCCATGATGCCCATGGCCACCAACATGTTGAGGGGTGGCTCTGGAGGGCGCAGTCCAGAATCCTTTTGAAAGAATACGAACCAGGGAAACTTGATGCCGGCGTGAAGAAAGACACCGGCCGAAGCGGCGGCCAACAGGAACCAAACGATCGCCAGATGCTCGGAGCCGGCGGCATCCGAGATCATGGACTTGGAGATGAAGCCCGAGGTCCACGGGAACGATGAAATCGCCAGGGCGCCGACGATGCCGAAAGCGCAGGTTAGCGGCATGGTGCGGAACAGTCCGCCGAGGTCGGTACATTTGCGCTTGCCGGTCATCAAAAGCACCGATCCAGCAGACATTAATAGCAGCGCCTTGTAGATGATGTGCGTGAATGCGTGTGCGGTCGCGCCATTCAAAGCCATCTCCGTGCCAATACCGATGCCGGTCACCATGAAGCCGACTTGGTTGACGATTGAGTAGGCGAGAATGCGCCGCATATCGTTTTCGAGGATGGCGTAGACGATTCCGTAAAACACCATGAAGAGCCCGATTGGGATCAGGATTTCGGTGCCTGGGAAGCCGCGTATCAGTACGTAAACGGCGGTTTTGGTCGTGAACGCGGATAGGAACACCATCCCGGACCATGAGGCCTCAGGGTAGGCGTCTGCGAGCCACGCCGATAGCGGAGGCGCGCCAACGTTGACCAGGAAGCCGGCGAAGATCAGCATGCGCGGCACGGTCGATAGATCCATGGCATCGAAGGTCACGCTGCCCGTGGAGGCGATTTCGCCAGCGACTCCGGCCATCAACAAGACGCCGCCGAGCATGTGTATTGCCGCATACCGCAAGCCTGAGCCTAGCGCACTTTTACCGGCGCTCAAGACGACGATTGTGGAGCCAATCGCCATCACTTCCCAGAAGACGAACATGGTGATGAGATCGCCGGCCAGAGCGACGCCGATGGCACTGCCGGCGTAGAGGTAAGCTGCGGAAAGCTCAAGCGTACTTTTTTGATGAAGCGCGAAGAGTCCGCCGGCGAAGGCCATGATGGAAAAGACGCTGGCGAATACGCGGGAAAGCGGATCCATCTTCAGAAGGATGAGTTCTTGGCCGAGGAATGCGCCGGCAAGGTGGATGCCATCGGTGAGCGTCAAGACCTGCCACAACGTGACGAGCGGAGCTACTACAAGCACGACCGAGCGGAGCCCAAGGCGCGCGAACAACGGCAGGGTCAGGCCGGCGAGGATGAGAACCATTGCGGGCGGGATGATGAGGCTAGTTGTCATAATAGGTGTCCGGCCTCTTCAAGAAGAATCCAAGCGCTTTGGCGCCCAAGACGAGTACGACGCAGGAGGCAAAGCCGTACCAGGCGCCGAAACCGAACGTGCCGTCGATGCCAAAGTGCGGATGGTGCTCGACGAATAGGTCAGCGAGAACCAAGAGGATGAGGGTTGTGATGAACGCGATCCAGAGTTTGCGGATCGTGTCGGGCCTGACGAGCCAGTGATCGGCGCCGTTGTCGTCGCCGTTTGTGCCGCCAACGGAGTGGGGCGTGTCTGGGATGTTGTCCAAGCTCATGTCAGCCTCCCGCGACCATCAGTTTGGCCAAGTTGAGCGCCACGTCCGGAAAAAAGAAGAGCAGCACGCTCATGGCGGCGGTGATCGTCAATGCGAGGACCATGGGGAAGGGAGCCTCGCCATGATCGTCGTCATGTTTGGGGTGAGCGGCCTGTGCGCCGGCGGCGTGAAGGGCAACCGGGGTTGCTTCAACGAAGAACGCGCGGACCAGGATCGGCAGGAAGTAACCGGCATTGAGGACGGTCGATAGAACGATGATGCCGACCGGCAACCACTGCTCCGTCGACATTGCGCCCGACAGCATGAACCACTTGCCGAGAAAACCGGCGGTCGGCGGTAGCCCGATCATGGCGAGTGCGCCGACTGTAAACGCGCCCATCGTCCACGGCATCTTCCAGCCGATGCCGTTGAGTTGGCTGATTTCGGTCTTGTGGGCGGCCGTGTAGATCGAACCGGCGGCAAAGAACAAGGTGATCTTCGAGACTGCGTGAGCAGCGATATGCATGGCGGCGCCGATGGCGGAGATCGGTGTCAGGATCGCGGCCGCCAGCACGACGTAGGAAAGCTGGGAGATGGTCGAGTAGGCGAGCCGTTTTTTGAGGTTGTCCTGCCTCAAGGCAATGATCGAGGCCATGATCACTGTGAAACCAGCCGCATAAACCAGCCAGTCCCCTGCGCCTGTTTTTGCCAGGGTGTCGATACCGAAGACGTAAACGACGACTTTCAGGATCGAGAAGACGCCGGCTTTAACAACGGCAACGGCGTGCAATAGAGCGCTTACGGGAGTCGGTGCAACCATCGCAGCGGGGAGCCAGAAGTGCATGGGCATGACGGCAGCCTTGCCTATGCCAAAGACAAATAGCGCTAGTAGGGCGCTGATCAGAGGGGGCGAAAGGGCGTTCTCGCCGTCGGCGGAGATGATGCCGCCAGGTGTGAAATCGAGGGTTCCGGCGGTCGCCCATGTGATCACGATGGCAGGGAGGAACAGCACCATCGAAGTTCCGATCAGCAGCATCAGGTAGACGCGGCCGGCCTTCATGGCCTCCGGTGTCGCCTTGTGCGTGACGAGGGGGTAGGTGGAGATCGTCAGCACCTCGTAGGCGAGGAATAACGTAAATAGATTGGCGGAGAATGCGAGTGCCATGGTCGATGCGAGTGCGACGGCGAAGCAAACATAGAAACTCGTTTGGCGAGGCTCATTGTTGCCGCGCATGTAGCCGATCGAGTAGATTGAGTTGACGATCCACAGCGTCGAAGCCACGAGCGCGAAGAGCATGCCGAGAGGTTCGACTTTAAAGGCTAGATTGAGCCCTTCCGCGACGTGCCAAACTTTGAGTTCGGGGCGTGCGCCATCGATAATATGCGGGTAGAGGCTCCAGGTTACCGTTGCAAGCGCGGCGGCTGCGATCAGGGTGACGGCTTCACGCAGATTCGGGACCCTGTGGAACAACGGGATCAGCAGGGCGGCTGCCGACGGTATCAGCAGGGCTGCGAGGATCAGGTCTTCGGGGGGCACGTTTTGCAGGGCGGCAAACAAGCTCGTGAACATCAGCGCACCCCCTCGAGGAGAACCTTGGCAGCCTCGGCGGCAGTGCCGACCGTGGCACGGGTGTCAAAGCCCAGATAGAACGTCGCGCCGACCAACAACCACAATGGTATCAGCATGGACAGTGGTGCTTCCCGAGCTTGGGCGGCCGCGGCAGAAGGTTCACGGAACCAGATCACCTCGGTGATGCGGCCGATGTAAACGACTGAGATCAGCGAACTTGCCACGATAAGAAAGACGACCGAGTAGAGCCCTTCGTCGATGGCAGCGACGGCGAGATACCATTTCGAAATGAAACCGGCAGTGCCCGGCGTGCCCATCAATCCAATGCCGGCCAACGCGAACGCGGCCATGGTCAGAGGCATCTTGCGGCCAATGCCGGCAATATCCGAATAGAGCACCGAGCCGATCCGGTAGAAAACGGCGCCGAGTGCCAAGAAGAGCGCGGTCTTCATGATGGCGTGATTGGCGATGTGGGCAAGCGAACCGGTCAGGCCGGCTTGGTTGGCTATCGCGATGCCGAGCGTGATGTAGCCGATCTGGGCAACCGACGAGTAGGCCAGCATGCGCTTGGCGTTGGTCTCGAACACAGCGCTGATCGAGGCGAGGAACATGGCGGCAATCGACAAGACGATGACCACATCCCCGATCGGCATGTTCTCCAACGACATCGCCGCGCCGAAGACGGAGAAGACCACCCGGACCAGGAGATAAATGGCGGCCTTGGTGGCGGTTCCGGCGAGGAAGGCGGTCGCGACGGACGGCGCATACGCATAGGCGTTGGGCAGCCAGACGTGCATGGGAAATAGGGCGAGCTTCAAACACAAGCCGACGACGATAAAGCCGAGCGCGGTCACGACAGCGTTGCGCTGGCCGGGATCGATGATGGCGGCGTCGAGACGGCCTGCCAGGTCATCGAAGTTCAGCGTTCCGGTCACAACATAGAGCAGTCCGATGCCAATCACGTAAAAGGTGGCGCCGATGGTGCCCATAATCAGGTACTGATAGGCTGCGAGCAATGCGCGCCGATTGCGCCCGAGGGCAATCAAAACGTAGGTTGCCAGTGACGAAATCTCGAGAAACACAAAGGCGTTGAATGCGTCGCCGGTGATCACGATTCCCAGCAGACCCGCAAGGCACAGCAGGTACATCGAATAGTACCACGAGCGTGCCCTCTCATCGATTTCCGCTGTGACGCTGCGCCGGGCGAAGGGCATGATGACGGCGCCGATGAGAGCGATAACAGTGAGGACGTAACCGGAGAGCTGATCGACCTTGTAGACGATGCCGAATGGGGCCTCCCAGTTGCCGATCATGTAGACGATCGGCTCCCCGGTTTTGAGCACGGTGACCAACAGCTGGATCGTCATGAACGGCAGCGTAAAGGAGACCAGCAGCGCAACCAGCCATGCCAAGAAGCTGTTTCGCAGGAACGTTGTTACCAATGCGCCCAGGATCGGGACGATCACCAGAAGGATTGGAAGATGCGGTTCGGCCGCTCCCCAGCTTAGCGCGCTCATTCTGCCTCAGGGTCCTTCGCAAAGATTTCGTCCTCTTCGACGGTCCCGTAGGCCTCCTTGATGCGCACCACGAGGGCGAGACCAAGTGAAAGGGTGGCGACGCCGACGACGATGGCCGTCAGCATGAGGACGTGGGGAAGAGGGTTGGAATAGAGTTTGTAGCTGCCGTCGTAGATGGGGGCGGTGCCGCCGAGGATCTTGGCTGGGGTCAGGTAGAGTAGATAGACCGAGGTTTGGAACAGGGAGAGCCCAACCAGCTTCTTGATGAGATTGCCGCGGGCGATGACGATAAAGAGCCCGGAGATCATCAGGAAGATGGTGATGAAGTAGTTGTAGTGAGCTGCGAACACCTCAAGATACTGCATCATGAAGGCCCCCTTTGGACGAATGCGTAGAACATGGAGATCATGGTGCCGCAGACTGTTACGAACACACCGATCTCGACAATCAGAATTCCCCACTCGTGGGCGTGAAGATAACCATGTGCGAAGTCCGAGTAGTCGAGGAATTTGTTTCCCATCAGCAAGCTGACGACCCCGGTGCCGGCGAAGATTGCGACGCCAAGCGGGACCATCGTCTCGACCAATGCTGACGGGGCGATCTGCTTGGCTGCGCGGATCCCAAAAATGATGGCGTAGAGGATCACCATTCCGGCGGCGATCACGCCAGCCTGAAAGCCACCGCCGGGGCCATAGTCACCGTGGAACTGGACGTAGAGCGCGAAGAGAAGGATGAACGGCAAAACCAGCTTGGCGCCGACCCTAAGGATTAGATCGAGTCTCATATCTCGTCGTCTCCTTCCGTTTCGTCCTTGCGTCGCGAACCGCTGGCGCGCCAACCGCCCTGCAACAGCAATAAGACGCCGATGCCAGCGGTGAAGACGACGGTCGTTTCACCGAGCGTGTCGAAGCTGCGAAAGTCGGCCAGAACGGCGGTGACGATGTTGGGCGGCATATCGTGTTTCTTGGAGAACTCGATGTAGGTGGGAGCGACGTGCTCGTGTATCGGTGCGTTGGAGATGCCGAAGGCAGGCAAGCCAATGGTGCCCCAGACGAGTGCGGCTCCGACGACGATGCTGACAAACAGCGGTATCGCGACACTGCGACGTTGCGGGTATTCCATCGAGCCCGTGAGGTACAGCGTGGCCAACAAGATCACCGTCGAAATGCCGGCGCCGACGGAAGCTTCCGTCATGGCGACATCCACGGCGTCGAGTACAATCATTAACGAGGCCATCAGGAAGCTGTAGATGCTCGATAGAATGACGACGCCGAACATGTTGCGCTGACGGGCGATGGCGAGCGTGACGGCAGCCAGTAGCGTCAGCAGAACCGCCATCACAAAGGCTTCGGCGCTTGGGTTCCCAATCATGCTGAAGGAGCTCCTTCTTGCTCGCCCGTCGGTTCGGGTGGCGCGGCGCCGGGGACCTCACGGTTACGGCGATCTTCGGCGAGGACCGGCTCAATGCCAGCATGGAGAGCCGCCTGCGCGAGCGCATGGCTTGCCACGGGTCCGAAGAAGAAGAGCAGGGCGATGACGAAAAGCAGCTTCAGGGCCAAGAGCGAGAAGCCTGCCTGGACGACAAGTCCCAGGATCAAGAGCATGGCGCCGGCCGTATCGATGATGCTTGCGGCGTGCATGCGGGTGTAGACGTCGGGCATGCGCAACAAGCCAATGGCACCAGCGACTAAGAAAAAACTGCCTAGGCCAATCAACACCCAGGAAACAGCATCGGCGATCACTTCCATGCCTTGCCCTCCTTGTCGTCATCGACGTCATAGGCAAGGTCGCCGTGGCGGAAGAATTTCAATACCGCGAAGGTCCCAATGAGGTTCAAAAGACCGTAGGTCAGGCCTATGTCGAGGAACTCGGGGCGGCCGGTCACAAAGCCGATGGCGGCGAGCAAGAGGATGGCGAGGGTGCCGACCGTGTTGCCGGCCAGGACGCGGTCAAAAACCGTCGGGCCACGGATCGCCCGGATCACTGCCAAGAGCAGTGCGAGGAGGACGGCGGCGGTTGCGAGAACAAACATTCAGGCCTCTCCTTCGAATTGCCGGACGCGCTCATCCATGCCACCCGCTTCGAGATCGTCGGCACCTTCGCGCACGATGGCGTGGACCGTGAAGATGTCGCCGGCCACCCCGGTGGTGATCGTGCCCGGGGTCAGGGTGATGGAGTTGGCGTAGGTCGCCCGCCCGGCTGCCGTCTTCTGTCTAGCGCGGACTTTGGTGAATGTTGGCGAGATGGGAAGTCGGGGATCGAGGATGATGCGCGTTACGGTGATAGCCGACTTGGCAATTTCGACATACAGCCAGGCCCAATAGGACGGAGCCGCCAAGAGCAGCTCCACGGGTTGGCCTTCATCATCGACTATGGACATGCGTGAGGCGATAAACACTGTCAGCGCAACGCAACACACGCCGACCATGAGCAGGAAGGGCGTGTAATGTCCGGAAAGTGCCAGCCAGAAAAGAAAAAGCGCGACTGTGAGGACGAGCGATCTCATCTTTTTATTCTCTCGTCTTGTTATTGAGACGGTTCCACCTTGGCATACTGTATACCAAGGTTCGTGGTGAATCCATCCCCTTTCGGAGGTGGTTTTCAATGGAGCTTGTTAACGGCATCGGACCCCTGCTGAATCGGCTTTGACGTCAAACTCATCATGGCGCCAAGCGGGCCGATGCGGCCTCTGAATTCACCGTATGCTCGAATGAGCTGGGAGGGTGGTGTGCGGTGGTCTTGCTTTGTTGATAAGCCGATCGTGCTGGATTGCGCAATAACCCGAAGTCTGAGACGAGCGCAAAAAAATGATGCCGCATTTTCAGCATAGGCTGTCGGCCGCGACGGGGAAGCCTCAGTTCGCTATTAGACGACAGGTCCTGAGGGGATGCAGTATATTCATTGTCAGTTCAGGAACATCCGCCTAATTGTGAGGGTATGATGAGGCTCTGGAACCGCCAAGATGGGTTCTGCGAAGGCGGCGGGAAGCCACGTATGAACCTTCGCAGGGGAAAATCGGGCGAAAGAGATCTAGGAAAGTTGAGATGAAGACGCTAACGAAACTCTTGGGCTTTGCCGCGCTGGTCGTTGCGATGCCACTTTTTGCTACAGCCGCCTCGGCCGCAGAAGCCCGCCAGCCGGATACCGCCGCTGTTTTTCTCAATGGTGCAGCGACGGCCGCTCCCATTGGTATTCTTGCTAAATCGACAGCGAAGCCTCAGACAATTGTTGTCGCGGGTCGCCGTGGCCGCCGTGTCGGTGCTGCAATTGTCGGCGGTGTGATTGCCGGTGCGTTGATCGCCGGTGCCGCCCGCGCCCATGATCGCGAATATTACTACGGTCGCCGTTATCGGCATCGTTGCGAGCGTTGGCTGTGGAAGTGCGATGAAGGCTATCGGTACGCCTGCCGCAAGTTCTACCGCTACTGCGAGTAAGCGCTGGGCAGTAAAGGCTCACCCGCAACTTACAAAAGAACACAGGCGCTCCGCGTTGACCGCGAGGCGCTTTTGATTTTGTGTGGCGCGTCTCATTTTGTGGGTTGGACGTTTCGTCGGTATGGCGTCTGGTGTGTTGGGAGGAAATCGTTCGCCATTTGTTCGACTCATTGGTTCGGCATCGAACCTTGAGAAGCGGTGAAGCGACGTTAAGCTTCTCTTAACGATCTCGGCAAAAGAGTGGGCTATAAGCGAGCGGTCGCCTAGCCCAAGCTGAAACTCCCAAGTGACATCAGGCTTTCGCTGATGGCATCTTGCGGTATGTCTGTTTTGAGCTGCCAAGCGTCGGTTGTGTGGTTGCGTTCAAGGAAGCTGTGAGTTCAATGGTTGAGAGTCGTATTAGGCAATCGAGGCGTGCAAAGAAACAAAACCTGCCACTCGACAAGGTGCTCTACGGCGATTGCCTGAGCCATCTGAAAAAGCTCTCCAGCGACAGCGTTGATCTGGTCTTCGCTGATCCCCCCTATAATCTGCAGCTCGACCGTGAGCTCTTGCGTCCCAACAACACACGCGTGGACGGCGTAGATAATGACTGGGACAAGTTTGACAGCTTCGCAAACTATGATGAGTTCTGCCGTTCCTGGCTTTTCGAATGCCGCCGCATCCTCAAGCCCGACGGGGCGTTATGGGTGATTGGTTCTTATCACAACATCTTTCGAACCGGTACTGTCTTGCAGGATCTCGGATACTGGATTTTGAACGATGTCGTGTGGCGCAAGACGAACCCGATGCCGAATTTTCGCGGCCGCCGGTTCACCAACGCGCATGAGACGTTGATCTGGGCAAGCCGTGAGCAGTCGTCCCGATACACGTTCAATTATGAATCCATGAAGGCCCTGAACGACGACATTCAGATGCGTTCGGACTGGCTGTTTCCTATCTGCTCTGGACCAGAACGGCTGAAGGATGAGGGCGGTCGCAAGGCGCATCCGACGCAGAAACCGGAAGCCCTGTTGCATCGCATCGTGCTGGCCTCGACAAACCGTGGGGACGTTGTTCTCGATCCGTTTTTTGGGACGGGAACAACGGGGGCTGTCGCCAAGCAGCTCGGCCGGCGGTTTATTGGGATCGAGCAAGACGCGGACTATGTGAAAGCCGCGCGGGAGCGGATCGCGAAAGTCAAAGTTCTCAGCGATGCTCCGCTTGAGACGCAACCTTCAAAACGTTCCGAGCCGAGGGTGCCGTTCGGCACCATCATTGAACTGGGCATCTTGAAGCCGGGATCGGCGCTGTTTGATGCACGCCGCAACATTCGGGCGGAGGTCAAGGCAGACGGGACGTTGCGTTACCGTACAAGCCAGGGCTCAATCCACCGTCTTGGAGCCGAAGTGCAAGGTAAGCAGGCGTGTAACGGCTGGACGTTCTGGCACTACGAACGCAACGGTAAGCTGCAGCCCATCGACGTTCTCCGGGATCAGGCCAAGCGCGAACTCGGCTTGGTTCCCGCGCCAGTTGTGTTTGCCGCCGAATGAATGATGGGCTTGCCGTAAAACTTATTGAATTACATGGACTTATGGCAGTCTGTTCGTGTCTCGGCTGGGTCGGTAGCGAGGGAGGTTGGCGTGCTGAATTCGGTCGCTTCGGAAAGTTTCCTGGATGAGGTCGCCGTCTTTAGCGCCGCGCTGGAGCGACCCATCGGCAGCGCCCAGGTGCTGGCCGCAACCCTTGAGCGCATCTACAACTCCTTCGAAGAGCAGGACTTTTTCCGATACGATGTCTTCCGGGAGCGCGAAAAGGCGCCCGACATGATGTTTGCGCTGTTTGACCTGCAGATGAAGCTGCGTGAACGCGTTTGCGTTTGGAACAAAGCCGGTTTGATGTCCCGTGAAGCGCAAAAGGCGGCGCGGGATTGCATGCGGGCGACGCGCTACGCCATCGATATTCTGGGTGAGCTTTGGAACGGCTATGAGCAGTTGCCGGACGGTGGGCGTACTTTCCGTGCATTCACAGGCGGCAATCACAATACGCTCTACAACCGCTCGGGTGAGCGTGATCCCGATGGGACCATGGCCTTCCGCTCTGGTGACGTGATCTTGACCCGGGGGCGGCTGCACAACAGTGCCGCCATCGCACGCATTGGCGATATCGACTCGCAGTTTTCGCATGTCGCGGTGGTCTACATCGATGCTCGCGGTCGGCATTGGGCGGTCGAAAGTGTGATTGAGCGCGGTGCGATCGTCGAGCCGCTGTCGGAGTGGCTCGATCACGAGTTGGGGCGGGCCATCCTGTTTCGACACAAAGATGCAAACTTGGCGCAGCGGGCGGCAACGCTGATCCACGATCGGGTGCAGCAAGCGAATAGCCCCTGGGGCAAGCGCATCCTATACGACTTCACAATGACGCTCGATGAGGCAACGCATAATCTGTATTGCTCGAAGCTCGTGCGCCGAGCCTATCGTGAAGCCAGCGATGGCGCTGTGCTTTATCCGACGTTCGCGACCCGTCTCGAAATGAAGAATAGGGATTTCGTGAAGCGCATCGGCGTCAAAGCGACAGAGACCTTCGCGCCGGGTGACCTCGAGCTTGAACCAAACTTCGATATCATCGCGGAGTGGCAGGACTACCGGGTGACATCGAATTTGCGCTTGAAAGACATCGTTATGGACAAGCTGTTCGAGTGGATGGAGAAGGACGGCTACAAGTTCGACGAGACGCTGAAAGTTCGGTTGATTTCGTTACTGGGTCGCATGGCTAGTTACCTGTCACACGATGTCAAAGAGATGATCGATCATGTTGTTCCGGTCGTCCCTATCAACATGAAGCGCAGCGCCATTGCCGCTATCGCCATGCTGCACGAGACCGCCGAACCCTTGTTCCAGGAACTGCGCTCGCTTGAACAAGACCGAACGAAGAACTCAAGCCTGCCATTGCACCCGCGCGAGGTTCGTCAAATCCTGGAGCGTATCCGAGAGAGCCGCGGTTCGCAGATTGGCTATCTCAAGAAGCGCGGCGGATAATCCACCGTACCAACGCCAGCGTGACCAGCGGAGGGAAAAGGGCAATTGCCGCGTGCTTGGCCGCGTGGATGAATACGGCCTGGTCATAGGCTGCCCTGGTTCCTGGGTCCGAATGGCTGATATCGAGCGGCATATATGGCCAGCTGTTATAGGCGAACGATCCGATTGCGAGGATCCAGCCGAGCGATACGACAATCCAGATGACGAAAACCAAACGCGACATTGCAAGCCCCTAATCACGACGCACGAGCTCTGGCAGGTTTAGCGGGAATGGCACTGATTTGCGAGGCGCGTTCAGCCGCGGCGCGTAGGTAAGCTCCTGCTTGTGTGTCGGCATACTGTGTACTCATTACTGGAAAAAAACTGACCCCGCCGGCAGAGGGGGCGTCCGGCGGGGTCATGCTGCCGCGCAGGGGGCACGGGGGGAGCGAAGTAGCGCGGCAATAAGAAGGTGGGTTCGAGCCTACTTTTCGAGCACTTGCGGCCAGTTGGCGTCAGCTTTCGCGATGTTGCCTGGAATGTTCTTATTCCACGTGTTTCTGACTTCCAGGTTGTAGTTCAAGTAGAGTTTGCCATCGACGACGGACCAAGCAGCCGGGTCACCTTTTGCGGTGTAGCCTTGGCTTACAGCCCAGGCGCAGTAGCCTCCATATTGTGGGGCGTACTTTGCGGGGTCCGCTGCGAATAATGAACGGTTCGCTTCTGAGCTGAAGCGCCAGAGCGCTCCGTTATAGTTGAACGAAATCGACTGTTTGCCCCTCATGGGTTTACCGTCTGAAAAATAGGCTACTGGATCATGGCCTCCGACGGCGACGCCCTTGACGAGACCTGTAAAGACCTTCTGGCTGGCGGCGCTGGCGTCCTGTACTGCGAACAGGACGGCCGCAAGTAATGCCAGAACGGCGATGAATGGGAATGTCCATTGAATGCGTTGTTTCAACATTTGTCTTTGCGTCCTGTCAGCGTCGTTCGTTGGTGCTGAACTTGACGACTTTGCCGTTCACATGCACTCAAATTGCCGGTGAAGTGTTCGTGATTGCATTGGTTCGCGATTGCGAGCCACGAACCTGCTGGGGCCATAGACCGGGACGACCGCATGCTAACCCGTCACCTGTTTGTTTACGGAACGCTTATGAGCCGGGCGGGCGACGCGATGGGCTCTGGCGAGCGCAACCGGCTACGCCGAGAGGCCAGAAGCCTTGGCCCGGCGACGCTGGGAGGGCGGCTTTTTGATCTGGGCCAGTATCCAGGACTGATCTTGTCTGAAGCCGCCGAGGATGTCGTTCACGGCGAAGTGTTTCAGCTGTTGCAGCCAGCCGTGACTCTGGCGTGGCTCGACCGTTACGAGGGGATTGGTTGGAAGGGGCGTGATCGGGACGATTATCAACGTGTGACCCGTGAAGTTGCGCTGGCGAACAATGCGGAGCTTGAAGTGTGGACCTATGTCTTTCAGGGCAGTTTGCGATCGGCGCGCCTTATGAGATCAGGTTGCTGGCGGGTCCGCCCGTGGTCATTGAGTTCCACGCCGCATTCCGACTAGACCAGCGCTTGCTCAATTCGGGTGATCCTCTTGCGCAGTGTTGTCGTTAGTACTGCATTACAAAAGACAATGGCGCTACTCGGTATACGTTTTCCGCGTCGCTCCGCCAATGCCCCATGGGCCCATTGGGAGCTGATGATGCAGCGAAACTCCAAGACGCTCCGCGTTGAGATGCTTTTGCATGACGACGACAGTTGGGAAAACAATGCCACCGCTCCGCAGTCGAACGGCGCGCGGTCAAAAGCGGCCAACGGTGGCAATAAGCAATTGACCGTTCAATGCGATGGAACGTCTCTGGATGGTTTTTCCCGGCTGCTTTCCAAGCGTAACATCGAGCTCCTTAAACTCATCAAAGAGGCGGCTCCCCAGTCGGTGGCGGAACTGGCGCGCTTGTCGGGGCGACCGAAGGCGAGTTTGATGCTGACGCTGCGGCGCTTCAAGAATTTCGGGATTGTCGAATTCGACGAGGTGGACGGGCGACGCAAGGTGCCGCGTCTAGCTTGCGACCGGGTGCGCCTCGAAATCCCGATCAGTTAAGACACTTTGTCGTGCTGGGTTTGATCAGCCGGCTACAACGGGGCGGAGTGTTTCAACGAGGAGACGTTCCTGGACCTGCTTGTCGGTGATCGCGACATGCGCTGAGAACCAGTCCTGAACCATCTTGCAGACCTGCTCGGGCGGCGCCTTGGCCAGAGCCTGCGGATTGGCGAACAAGCCCAGATCAGCCTTTGACCAGCCAATCTTGGTCAGTTCGGCGGCGAGTACGTCGTAGTCAGGTTTGGTCGCCTTGTCGCGTGTCACGGGGGTTTTTCTGCCATCGGCAACGGCGCGGAACACGGCCGCGATCTGGCCTTCGATGGCGTCTCCATAGCCGGGCTTCGGGAATAGAGATATCACGGCCGGGCTGGTTTCACCCTTGCTGATGAATGTGTAGCAAGCATCCGTTGAGTGACCCGCGAGGCTCTTGAGGTTCGCCAGGAAAGCGCCAGCGATGCTCTGCAGGTGATCGGTGCTTGAGGAAAGCGCGTACTTGGCGTTCTCACGGCGCAGGGCAACGAGCTTTCCAATGAGATGTTTGGAAAGATCGGTTTCGCTGGCTGTGTTGCTCAGCTTTGAAATCTCTTGCACGCGTTCCTTGTACCAGTCAGGGAACTCCGTCTTGATGACGCGCCAGAGTTGCGATTTCTGCAGATTGCTGTCGATGGTTCCAAGCGGGACGCTGTTATCGTCGGCATTCGTGTTCGGCGTGACCGTTTGTGTCGGCGGTACGGTGACCGTGACGCCTTGACGAGGTGGATCGATCTTTGTCGCTGCGGGCTGCTTCGGAGTTTCGGGTTTTTCGAGAGCTACCGTTTTTGTGTTGGTTTCGGCCTTTACGACTGGAGTTTCGGCGTCCTCAGCGCGCTCGTTCATGTAGCTGAGGATGGCATCCTTGTTTTGAAAAGCGACGACACCGCCGCCGGCAATCGCCGCTGCTACCGCAACCGTGCCGATGAGCAGTCCAATCCGGCCCCGACGGCGCGGTTGATCATCGTCTTCATCTTCGACGTCGTAACCTTCGACCGGAGCAGGTTGGCGTGTTGCCGGGTCCGCGCTTGCGGCGAGGCTCGGTTCTGAACGCAATGAGTGCAGAGCATCACTTGGAGACTGCATCGCCTGCGCGTTGGGGCCGGCTGTTGCGGCGCCTGGTTCAATCTCGAGGGTTGCGCCCGGCGCCCGACCCGGCGCCTGTGTTGGGTCGGCAAGATCCGATTTGGAGGCCGCATGCTGATCGCGTTGAGCGGGGTGTTTGAAAGCTTCCTGCGTCGGGGGTGATGAAACCCTCGGCGCTGTCGGTGGCGTTGGCGGCACATGGGCAGCTGGAGGCGCGGGCTGCGGAAACACCGAGGCAGCGGTCTGCCAGTCAGGCATTTCTTGATTCCAGACCAGGTCGGTCGGCTTGAGATGCCCATTTTGCACGAACAGCAGCATTTCGGCGTCCGACAACGGGCCGTGTTGCGCTCCTTCGCGGGCGATGTACCAGACTATTTCAGAGTTCGTTTCGCTCATCGGCTCTCACAGTGGTCTGGATCGGCGGAACTCCGGTCGCCTCCTCACTCGGTTCCTCTTCGTTTCACACGGATCGACGCAACGCGTCAACGTTACGCAAATCCGAGCGAAATCTTGGCGCCCCCAAGTTCGACGCGGCAGTGTATAACTCGGCCAGCCATCGTCTAACGCACTTTTTCACACACTAAAGCTGGCTATTACAAGGCGTTGGCTATTCCAATCAATGGATAGCCGAATTGTCGTTCCGCTACGAAAATCCGGCCAAACGCGGCGATCACCTAATCCAATCATTAGAGAGTTCGGTCAGCTTTGACCTTGGCAGTCTTGTAGGCGGGACGGGCCACCGTTATAAGGCGCTGGTCCGAAATGTATTTTTTCTTGGGGGAAAGCCTGTATGGCAGTCGAGCGCACGTTCTCAATCATCAAACCTGATGCGACCAAGCGGAACATCACGGGTCAGGTCAACGCCGTGATCGAAAAGGCCGGTCTTCGCATTGTCGCCCAAAAACGCGTGTTGTGGACGACGGCGCAGGCTCAGAAGTTCTACGAGGAGCATGCCGCCCGGCCGTTCTACGGAGAGCTTGTCGACTTCATGACGTCGGGGCCGATCGTTGTGCAGGTTCTCGAAGGTGAAAACGCCATCGCGAAATACCGCGAGGTCATGGGTGCGACCGACCCGGCTGAGGCCGCTGAAGGCACGATCCGCAAACAGTTTGCTATGTCGAAAGGCGAGAACTCCTCGCATGGCTCGGATAGCCCCGAGTCTGCAGAGCGGGAAATCGCGTTGAACTTCCGCCTTGATGAGATCGTAGGCTGAGGCGCGATTAGACTCGAAGTTTACCGCTAGTCCAAAACGCCTTGCGGGAGGGCAATGTCCCAGGTCAGGCTTTACACCGCAATGAGTCTCGACGGTTTCGTTGCTGACAGCGACGGAGATTCCACTTGGCTCGAGCCCTATCAAAACAGCATCTTCGATCAATCGGGGTTTCTCGACTCCATCGGGGCGGTCGTTCTGGGCCGTCGAACGTGCCAGATGGTTCAGGCATTCGGCGAATGGCCCTACCCTGATAAGTCCGCTTTTATTCTGTCATCGCAACGTCCGTGGGCCGTACCGGTAGGTGCGCACATCGTTCCGCACGGCATTGTGGCGGCGGTGCAGGCGGCGCGGGAATGTACGTCGAAGGATGTTTGGATTGTCGGTGGTGCGGTGACGATGCAATCGGCGTTGGAGGCTGGACTTGTGGATATCGTCGAAATCTGCATCGTGCCCTATCTGATCGGCTCCGGTCTATCTTTGCTGAACTCGCTGGAAAAGCAGCAGAAGCTTGAGTTCGACGGAATTCATGCCTTCACCGACGGAATGGTCAAACTGCGTTACGACGTCGTTCGTTCGTAACGAATTTCCGGTCGCTCGACGGATCTCAGAAAACACAAAAGGCGAGGGCCATCAGGTCCCCGCCTTTTTGTTCGTTCGGTCTATTGCTAGCTGCGGTGTGGTGCCGGTTCAGCTTAATTCGTGGATGCGGAACTTCAAACCGCCACGCGGCGACAGCGTAACCGTCGCGTGGATCTGTGCTGGTTCGGGTCCGACGTACTCGGGACGGAAGCGCCGCAGCAGCAGCGAAAGCGCCAGGGTGTTTTCAACCTGGCTCATGGCACCGCCAATGCATGAGCGTTTGCCCGCACCGAACGGGATGTAGGAATACTTCACGCGCTTTTTCGCCGCCTCACCCATCCAACGCTCGGGACGGAATTCTTCCGGCTGCTCCCAAAACTTGGGATTGTGATGAGCGCCGTAGCCGAACAGCACAATGCGATCACCTGGCTTGATTTCTTTCCCGTCGATTTCGTCGGGGCCGGCGGCGGTGCGGATCAGGCTCCAGATCGGCGGGTAAATCCGCATGGTTTCCTGGATGACCGCGCGAGTGTAGGTGAGCGCGGAGTAATCGGCTGCGTTGGGTTCGCGGTCGGCGCAGACTTCCTCACCTTCGCGACGGATTCGTTCAGCGGCCTCGGGATGCTTGGAGACAAGATATAGCGCCCAAGCCAGCGTCAGGGCCGTCGTCTCGGTTCCCGCCCAGAGATACTGCTTGAGTTCGTCGATGGCCTGCTGCTGATCGAATTCCGGGATCTCGGGATCGGCGACAGCGCTTTCGATCATTTTGAGCAGCGTCTTCTCACGTTCTTCACGTGGATCGGCTGCCAATACAGCGGGCGGTACCGACATCCATGCTTCAACTGCTTCGGCTGGTGATGCCTCGGTGAAACCACTGACGTCGCCAGCTTGTTTCTTGTCGCGGATCGATTTGTGATTCATCACGTCGGTGTAGGTTTTGACGTAACGGAAAACGACGTGCGGATTGAAGGGCATGTCGCGGTCAAACAGTGCCTTGCAGATCATGTCGGCGGCGAGTGTCCAGGTCTGCTCGACCATCTCGACCGTCTCACCGGTCTTGGCGAGTTGGGCCCAGTTGACCATCTTGTTGCGAATTGCCTCGTTGAAATACGGGATGTATTCGGCGAACGCATCGGGGTGGAAAGCTGGCTGCTGCGGCATCCGAATCTTCTGCCAAAGAACACCATCGTGGGTGATCATTGATTTTCCGAAGATCGGTTTGAGGCCGTCAAAATACTTTATGTAGTTGTCGGCTTTCGTCACCAGCACGTGCTTGAAAAACTGCGGTTCGCTGATGAGCACAACGCGTTGATTGGCCATGCTGACGGGAATCACTGCACCATAACGTTCCGCGGTCTGCATCAAGATACCCATTGGGTTTTTGGGGTCCTTGAGAAGCGGGGTTAGTTTGAACCAGATGCTCTCTTCGCCGAATTGGGCGGCTTCCGTCTCAGCTATCGTCATTGTTCAATTGTCTCCGGAGCTTCGCACTCGATTCCTAAATCTTTCAGATAGCGAATCTCAGTAAATCGTGCCGTTTTTTGCGTCCCAGCGGCTCTGTTCGGCCGCGCGCCTTGGTACGGTTGCCGGCGCTGTATTGAATGCAGCGCCAAAAATGGGGCAGTGACGTGGACTCGCTTGCGTCTGTGTATAATGCGCTCATCCCGCTCAGTTGGATGTGACCAATCGAACACAATCCACTACTTGGCTCGGGCAAGTAGCATTCACATGCTTTGCTGTCTATGGATTCAACGCTCGTCGCTACAATTTGGCGCGAAATAACAAAGGCTAGGGGTGTTACTTTAATGTTTAAGTTAAACATTAGGGGACAAAAGTATTGATCCGTCTGCGCAGTCCTCTTTGAGGTGTGCGACTTCTTGATTGATATCGTATCGCTCCGCGGCAAATAGCGACAGAATTTGTGGATAGAGTCGATGCTCAGCGGTCAGCACCCGTTCGGCGAGCACCTCTGTGGTATCGCTGTCGAATACCGGTACCGCGGCCTGGCCGAGTATTGGCCCAGTATCCATCTCCGGTCTGACGACGTGGACAGTGCAACCGGTAATCCGCACTCCAGCCGCAAGTACGCGATCGTGCGTGTTTAGGCCCTTGAAGGCGGGCAGCAACGAGGGGTGGATGTTGACCATCCTGTTGTGCCAGCGTTTGACGAGTTTCGGCGTCATTAGCCGCATGAAGCCGGCGCACGCCACAATCTCGGCGCCGGCGGCCTCCAGCGCCTCCTGCAAGGCTTGGTCGAAGCATTCGCGAGATGCAAAGCCTCGGTGATCCAGCGAAATAGTTTCGATGCCTTGGTCACGGGCCCAGATCAAACCGGTTGCTTTTGGTCGGTTGGAGAGCACGGCGACGATTTCAGCAGGGTAGTCTGGCGCGCAAGCAGCTTGCACAAGCGTCATCATGTTGGAGCCGCGGCCGGAGATCAGGATCGCGACGCGCTTTTTTGGAGCTGCGGTATTCATGTCGTGTGATCCAAGCTGCCCTGGTAAACCACGGCTTCGTCCTGTCGCTGCAGGATTTCGCCAATCACCAGCGGTGTTTCACCGGCATTGCCAAGCGCCGAGGTAACCTCGCTCAAGCGGTCGGAGGCGACCACTACAACCATGCCGATACCGCAGTTGAAGGTGCGCAGCATTTCTTGGTCGGGTAGGCGACCGGCGCTGGCGAGCCAGTCGAAGATAGCGGGTTGCCGCCAAGCGCCGAGGTCGACAGCGGCAGCCATGCCGTCGGGCAGCACGCGCGGGATGTTTTCAGTTATTCCGCCGCCAGTAATGTGGGCCAATGCCTTTACCGCGCCGGATGCCGGGCCGGTGGCCCGTAACGCCGCTAGCAGAGGTTTTACGTATAGACGAGTTGGGGTTAGCAGCGACTTTGCGACGCTGTCAGAGGAGGCCCAGGGTGCGGGTTCGTTCCAGCTGAGACCGGCACCCTCGACAAGCTTGCGGACGAGCGAATAACCGTTCGAATGCAGGCCCGATGAGGGCATGCCGATCAGCGTGTCGCCAACAGTGATGTCGGACCGGGGTAACAAGCAATCGCGTTCGACGGCGCCGACGGCAAATCCAGCCAGATCGTAGTCGCCCCCGTGATACATACCCGGCATTTCGGCTGTTTCGCCGCCGATTAGCGCGCAACCGGACTGGCTGCAGGCCTCGGCAATGCCGGCAATAACGTCACGGGCCGTGTCGACCTCGAGGCGGCCCGTCGCCATATAATCCAGGAAAAACAACGGTTCGGCGCCCTGCACGATCAGATCGTTGACGCACATCGCGACGAGATCCGTGCCGATGGTCTCGTGGAGGCCGGATTCGATGGCGATCTTCAGCTTGGTGCCGACGCCGTCTGTTGCGGCAACGAGAAGCGGGTCACGGAATCCGACTTGTTTAAGGTCGAAGAGGCCGCCAAAACCGCCAAGGGCCGCATCGGCGCCAGGGCGGCTTGTGGCCTGCGCGAGCGGCGCGATCGCCGACACCAGTGCGTTGCCGGCATCGATATCAACACCGGCTTGGCGGTAAGTGACGGGACGGTTCGTGACGGGGCGGTCGGGATCCTCGCTCATCGTGTTGAAGGTGACCTCGTAAGGGTTGGGTTGATCTGTTATACAAGGCGCGGGAATACCATGATCTGTAGCTGTACTGTGGATCGTGCGATCGCTGCCTTGACGGGATGTAGCTGTCAAATCGATCCCGCACTGCCCGAATATGACGGGGCGGTCAAGGCAGTGCGATGAACATAACGGGGACGCACAGGCATGACGTTGGGGTCCATTCGTGTCCGGTCAGGGCTTTTTTGGCTGACCGTTGCTACCGTCACATTGTTTTTCGCGCCGGTTGGCCCGGGATTCTCGGCTGGCCGGAGCGATGCAACGTTCACGATCGCGAACTTCCCCGTTGAAGCTCGAGGCAAGAATGCGGTTGCCGCGAAAAAGACAGCCATTTCTGATGGTCAGACCGCGGCTTTACGTTCTCTTTTGAAGCGCATTGTTCCCGTGACAGCTTATGGACGTCTTCGGCAGATCGGGACGATAGACGCGGCACAATACGTCAACGGCATCGCTGTGCGTGGGGAGCAGAACTCTTCAACCGAGTACTATGCCGCGCTTGATTTTACGTTTTCACCTGATGGTGTACGCAGTCTTCTTCGGGAGCGGGGTGTCCCGTTCATCGACGAGCAGGCTCCTTCGGTCACCCTTATCCCGGTCATGACCGGGGGGGCTGGCGGGTCTCAAAGCTCGGCGGGGACATGGGGTGAAGTTTGGAAGGCGCTCGATTTGAAGAACTCCATTTCGCCGCTCACGGTTGCGGAATTGCGGCCGAACATCCACGCGGATGTGCTTAAGGGGCTGGCTGAGCGAGATGAAGCGCGGGGAATGCGGATCCTTGCCGCCGAATATGGCAGCCAGCAGTTGGTCGTCGTGGAGGTGGAAACTGATAACTCGGCGAGCCTGTTGAAAGTGCGGGTTGACGGACAAGACAGTGTGGGGCCAATAACTTGGTCGCGCGCCTACCGGATTTACGATGGCGATAAGGCGTATGCTATGGAATTGGCCGCCGTCGTAACTCTTGGTGTATTAGAGGGGCGCTGGAAGGCCTTGAAGGCTCGCCAATCGGGTGGGATCAGTGCGCTGAGCCAGCCGGCGACGCCGGTGAGGATCGAAGTTCTGTTTACCAGTGCCCGCGATTGGTACCGGTTACAGCGTGAGCTATCGGAACTCTACGGCGTCGAGGGATTTCGCGTCGGCGCCGTTTCGGCGCGCAGTGCGAATGTCTCGCTTTCTTATCCCGGCGGCGGCGGTGCGCTTTCCAACGTTCTGGCCCGGCAGGGGCTGTCGCTGGAGGATACCGGCGACCGTTGGGTGTTACGGCAGCGGTTCTGAGGGACGGGTGCTGACGGACGACATGAGGCCAGCGCTGCCGGAATGCGTTAATTGGGTTAGTTTGGCCGCCCCTTCTGATCTCCCCATGCCGGTGGAGGTTGAAGCCAAGGCTTGGTGATCATGGCGGGAAAGCCTTTGAATGTGCCCAACCTTATCACGCTCGGCCGGGCGTTCCTTGTGCCGATTGTATTCTGGCTCGTTCTTGCCGGCGAAGACGCGATCGCATTCTTTTTGTTTGTTATCGCTGGTGTCTCGGATGCGGTGGATGGCTATCTGGCGAGGCGATATGACCTGCGCACTGAATTGGGTGCGTATCTTGATCCGCTCGCCGACAAGCTGCTGATCGTCTCAATCTTTGTCGGGCTTGGATTGCGGGAGGTTTTGCCGGCTTGGCTTGTCTACGCAGTGGTGGGGCGCGACATTCTCATTCTGGCGGCAATCGGACTGTCATGGCTGCTATCGAGGCCCGTGGAGATCGCCCCGTTGATGATTTCGAAGGTCACGACGGTGGCGCAGATTTCGCTGGCAGCACTGGTACTTGCCGATGAAGCTTTTGCGCTCGGTCTCGGGGGGCTCCGATTGGTTCTCGTTTGGATTACCGCCGCGTTGACGGTTGCTTCGCTGCTTGCCTATTTGCGCATCTGGATCGTGCACATGTCGCGAGATTGACGAACCGCCGGGGGCCGTTTTTCGGGAAAGTTGAGGGATTACTTCATGCAGATCTAGCGACAGGCGTTTTTCTGGTTGTTGGTGGCTGTGGTCGTGTTCCTCTTGATCGGCCTGTTGAAAGAGAAACTCCTCCCCTGCGTTGATGGGATAGGAATCGCTTACGGCTTCAATCCGGCCACGGACCGTCTTGGGCGCTGGGGTGTGCCGCGTTTGATCGGCACATTCTTCCTCGTTGGTTGCCAGTTCGTCTTTTTCACTTTGCTGATTGTTTTTCTGGCGCTTGTGGTGATTGACCAGGTGCGTCAGCTGGCTGTGGTTCTTCCAGGCGAATTGCAGCGTTTGCACGCCATCCTCGAGGGTTGGCTTGGAGAAAACCTGGATCAGACATTTCCGCAGGTCGATCAGTCGATCTCGAATGCCTTCGATTGGTTGTCGCGCAATAGCGGTACAGTAGCTTCATGGATTGCGTCGTCGGTGTGGACGCAGGGGCGCGCCGAATTCGCAGTCATTTCGCTGCTGTTGATCGCGCCCCTGGTTGCCTTTTACCTGCTTGTCGATTGGAAACGGATGCTGGCGGAAGTGGACAAGGCGTTGCCGCGTGAGCCTGCGGATCCGCTGTGCCGCATGGGACGGGATATCAATGCAGCGGTCGGTGCGTTCGTGCGCGGGCAGGGTTTGGTGTGTTTGGTATTGGGCACTTACTATGCGCTTGGACTCTGGCTGATCGGCTTTGCCGCGGGACTACTTGCCTGCGTGCCGTTCTTGGGGTGGATTTTGGGGACGATCGCCGCGACGGTACTGGCGCTGATACAATTCTGGCCGCAGACTCTGCCCGTAATTCTGGTGGGCTGCGTTTTTCTCGGCGAATAGGCGCTTGATGCTGGTTTATTGAGTCCGAAAGTGGTTGGTCCTAAAATTGGCTTGCATCCGGTCTGTTTATTTTCGCGTTGATCGCATTAAGCTATCTATTCGGGCTCGTCGGTACGCTGGTCGCCGTACCGATGGCGACCGCGGTTGGCGTCATGGTACGCTATGCCCTACGCGCCTACCGCACCAGTACGGTCTATACCGGCGAGACACTGAAGGCCGGTCCAACCCTTAAGGGCTAGATGACACCGGATCCTCAACAACTCGTCCTCAATCTGCCGCACCGCTCCGCCTTGGGGTTGGAGGATTTTCTCGTCAGCGGCTCGAACGGAACGGCAATCGAGCTCATCGATGGGGCTGTCGCTTGGCCGAATGGCGCGGCGCTGGTCGTCGGTCCGGTTGGTTCCGGCAAGAGTCATCTGGCGCATGTGTGGCGAGCCAAAACGCAAGCCGTGCGGTTGATCGCAGCGGAGGCTTCGGAAGCTGCCGTGCAAGAAGCGGCGGCGAAGAGAGCCGTCGTTGTTGAGGATCTTGACCAAGGCATCGCCGACGAGGCGGCACTGTTTCATCTGCTCAACATGGCGCGGCAGGGTAAGGCACTTGTCTTGTTCACATCGCAGCAGGCGCCGGGAGATCTGGCCATCGAGCTTGCGGATTTGCGATCCCGGGTTAGGGCGTTGCCGATCGCGCAAATCGCGCCGCCCGACGAAGCTTTGCTGCAGGCCGTGCTCGTGAAGCTTTTTTTAGACCGTCAGCTGGCGGTTGAGCCGGATGTCATCGGTTATCTCGTGGTGCGGATGGAGCGGTCGATGGCCGCGGCGAACGAGATTGCAGCTGAGGTGGACCGGCTCGGTTTGGCGATGCGCCGCCGAATTACGAAGCAGCTCGCGCAAACAGCCCTGAAGAATCTTGAGAACCGGCGCACCGGTTCTTGAGGCGAGCCAACAGTCATAAATGTGTCTTGCTTAATCAGGCGTTTAGTTCACTGCAACGTTTGTTTGGCACAGCCAAGTACGGCATTACATTCTATTGCGACCGGGCAACGTCTGATCTCATATTACGCGTGCCGGTAGATCGAGGAGAGGTGAAATGACGGCAGCCCGGCGCCCATCCGAGGACAAGACGGTTAAGAAGCCGGCTGCGAAACGCACGGTCAGCGGCAAGGCTACGCGGATGAAGGTGCCCGAAGGGCCGGAGCGCTACTACAACCGAGAGCTTTCCTGGTTGCAATTCAATGCGCGGGTGCTTGAGGAAGCTAGCAATACGCAGCACCCTTTGTTGGAGCGCCTTCGGTTTTTATCGATCTCGGCATCGAACCTCGATGAATTTTACATGGTCCGCGTGGCGGGCATTCAGGGACAGATCATTAACGGCGTGACAACCCTGTCGCAGGACGGCTTGACGCCGTCGCAGCAGATTAAGCGCATCAACGCGTTTGCGGCCGACTTGGTGGAGCGCAAGCAGAAGTGCTGGGAAGTTCTTGGAAAAGATCTGCAGTCAAACGGGATCTCGATTGTCGGTCCGGACGATCTTAGCGAGACCGAGTTGGCCTGGATTAAAGAGGAATTCTACAATCATATCTTCCCGATTCTGACTCCGATCGCGGTTGATCCAGCGCATCCGTTTCCATTTATCCTCAATAAGGGGCTGACGCTTGCCGTTCTAATGCACCACGAGGTGAAGGAGCGGCGACAGAACGGGCTGGTTCCCATCCCAAGTCAGCTTGACCGGTTTATTCGACTTTTGCCGTTACAGGAAAAGAAGGGAGAGATACGGTTCATTCCCGTTGAAGATGTTGTCGGGATGTACATCCCGGAGCTTTTTCCGCGGTTTGTCGTGGAGGCGAAAGGTGCGTTTCGCGTGCTGCGTGACAGTGACATCGAGCTTGAGGAAGAAGCCGAGGATCTAGTCCAAACCTTCGAAAACTTGCTGAAGCGCCGGCGGCGTGGGCATGTCATCCGGCTGGAGATTGCTGCACGCATGGCGCCTGAATTGCGCCGTTTCGTTATTGACCGACTGGAGGTTGGGGAGCCGGCTGTCTTCATCAAAAAGGGTTTGCTCGGGTTCTCCGATATCTCGCAGCTGATTGTATCGGAACGGCCCGATCTTTTATTCAAGCCGTTCAACATCCGTTATCCGGAACGCGTGCGCGAGTACGAAGGCAACGTATTTGCGACAATCAAAGCAAAGAATTTCGTAGTCCATCACCCGTACGAATCATTTGACGTGGTGGTTCAGTATTTGCGCCAGGCCGTCAACGACCCGAACGTTATGGCGATCAAGTGGACGCTCTACCGGACGTCGAAGGAGTCCCCCATCGTTGAAGCCTTGAAGGACGCTGTGGAGGCCGGCAAGTCGGTGACTGCAGTCGTCGAGTTGAAGGCCCGTTTCGATGAAGCGGCCAACATCCGGTGGGCGCGCGATCTTGAGAATGCTGGCGTGCATGTCGTTTATGGTTTCATCGAACTGAAGACGCACGCGAAGCTCGGCATTATTGTTCGGCGTGAAGGCAATGACCTTGTGACCTATTCGCATATCGGCACTGGCAACTATCACCCGCAGACCGCAAAGGTTTATACCGACCTGTCGCTGTTTACTGATGATGTGGCCATTGCCCGCGATGTAACCCGCATCCTCAATTTCGTGACGGGGTATGGCGAACCGGGCAAGCTTCAGCTGATGGCGGCAAGCCCGAATGGCATTCGCGAGCGTATCGTCGACCATTTGCGTGAAGAGATGGAACACGCGCGGGCCGGGCGACCGGCGGCGGCATGGTTGAAGATGAACTCGCTTGTCGATCGAAAGATCATTGAGGCACTCTACGAGGCGAGCGAGGCGGGGGTGGAAATCGACCTCATCGTGCGCGGGATCTGTTGCCTTAGGCCGGGCGTGCCAGGGATGTCAGAGCGGATTCGGGTGAAGAGCATTATCGGACGCTTTCTCGAGCATTCGCGCATCTATTGTTTCGGCCGTGGTGAAGGGCTGCCGTCGCCGAATGCAGCGGTCTACATTTCCTCCGCCGACTTGATGCCGCGGAATCTCGACCGGCGTGTTGAGGCGATGGCGCCGGTGCTCAATCCGACGACGCATGAGCAAGTACTCAACCAGATCATGGTGGCCAACTTGAAGGACAACCAGCAGAGCTGGCATATCCTAGCGGATGGCAATTCGACGCGATTCAAACCGGCGCCCGGTGAGGAGCCCTTCAACGCGCACTCTTACTTCATGACCAACCCGAGTCTTTCCGGGCGCGGGGAAGCCGTGCTCAAGGACGGTCCGCCAAAGGTGCACGTTACGCGCAAGCGTCGCGGCTAAGCGTGAGGGCCTCAACGCGGGCCGGGATCATAGCTGCGGGTTTGTTTCCATTGGGAGAAGAAGTAGGCCAGTTCGTCATCGACTTCGTCAGGCATGACGATACGCACAGTGACGATCTGATCGCCTGTCTCGCCGGACTTGGCGTTGCGTACGCCCTTACCCTTGAGGCGAAACATGCGTCCAGAGGCTGTGCCTTTGGGCAAGGTGAGCTGAACGCGGCTACCGATGGTTGAGACTTCGATTTTGCCACCGAGCACAGCTTCGTCCAGGGTGATCGGTACCTCAGCGTGGATGTCGAGGTTTTCGCGTGTGAAGCGGGGGTGGGGGCGGATCTTGATCTCCACCAGGGCGTCGCCGGTTTCACCTCCAAGAAGGCCAAGACCGCCCTTGCCGCGCAGGCGTAGCACCTGGCCGTTGGAAACCCCTTCGGGAACCGCCAGATCAAGGACACCGCCTTCGGGCATGGTTACGCGCTTCTTGACGCCGGTGATCGCTTCGACGAAGTCAACCTCCAGGGTGTAGCGGACGTCCTGTCCGCGCCGGGAAAAGCTGCCACCGTTGCTGCCGCGATGGCAGGATGTGGCGGAGCGATGCCCGTTTTGGGTGTGTTGCGCGGAGAACATATCCTCGAAGATGCCGCTGAATTCAGTGCCGAAACCTCCGGGGCTTCCGTGCGCGTTGGCGTACTGCTGTCTGTGATTGCGGCGCGGCTCGCCGCTGGCGTCAATCGCACCGGAGTCGAAGAGACGACGCTTCGGGGGATCGCCAAGGATGTCGTAAGCTGCCGAAACCCGTTTAAAGCGCTCGGCGGCCGTCGTGTCCTGCGGGTGTAGGTCGGGATGCAGCTCCTTAGCGAGCTTGCGGAAAGCGCGCCGGATCTCATCATCACCAGCGTCGCGCGAAACACCCAATGTCGCATACGGGTCAACCGCGTTCACTGAGGTGCCCCCTAATAGAAACCTCGCGTCTCGATGCGAGTTCGCACCTGCCGTGCCGGTTGCACCAGCGAACTCTAAGATCATGTATGAGCATTTGTCGGTCTCGAGAATACGCGAGGGTCAGCTGTGCAGCCCTGCATAAGACTTCATGCTATCAGATTGTGGCAAGCCTGAGCACTCGACGAGTTCGAACGCCAATTCCGATGCGTTTTATTGCTTTTTTCGGCGATCATGTGAACTCTAGTTCTCCGGCGCAATCGATAAGACCCGCCAGAGTCGTGAAGCGTCGGCGCAAACGCGCACCATCGAGTGCGGCGTGCGCTTTAGGAATTCTCCAAACAAGGGTGTCGTCCTCATAAGTCAATTCTGTGTCGAGGATTTTTCCTGGCATTCCGATCGACAGCATATGGGCCGCGCGGACCGCAGCGCCGATGATCCGGGCGCGCCTCAAGGAGTGTTTGCTTGCCGACTTGCGGAGGCGAACAGACAGCTTCTCACCCTCCAATTCTCCGCGCCCAGCATGGCGGAAGTAGATCGAGAGTGCGAGGAAAATCCGACCTGGGTGGTCGATGCCGCTGAGGGCGGAATGAGCAACGGCGTCGAGGCTTTGTTCGCCGCGGTAATCGGGATGTGCACGCCAGCCAATGTCAGAAATTAGACACGCGGCGTAACGCAGGCGCCGTTCCTCGTCGGTCTCTTTCAGCTCCGGGTGGGTGAAAAGTTGGTCTGTCCAAGCGCAGAGCTCTCCGGCATGTTCGGTGCTTCTTGCATAGAGTTCCGACAGTCGCTTGCAGTAGCTGAGGAGCGGATCCTTGGCTTGTTCTTCCTTGTCGAGCAGGGAGTAGAAGATGCCTTCGCGCACTCCGAACAGTGAGAACAGCACGGAGTGGGGTTTTACCTTTGGCAGTAGCCGCTCCATCAAGAGTGCACCGTAAGGAAGCACCTCTTTGCGCGGCTTGGAAATTTCGAAATTCCCTGGGAGTGTGGCGAGGCGCTTCGATTTGCGGAGTTTCTCGGCGAAAGCCAAGGCCTCCTCTGACGGCAGGTCGAACTCGTGCATGACATTCAGGGGATAGTCCGAGCTTGCCATGTACATTTTTGCGAACGCGCGCCAAGTGCCGCCGACGGCGTAAAACGTCCGGCCTCGCCCATTGCTGATCCAGGGGACCTCGGCAAGGGCTTGATCAATAATTCCGGCGGCCTTCTCAATCTTGCCGCCAGTCATGTCGATCAGGCGTAGTCCGCCGAGCGGAAGCGTTACCGTCTTGCGGATCTTGCCTTGCTTGATATCAACCAGTTCGACGCTGCCGCCGCCGAGATCGGCGGCGATGCCGTTGGCGTCGGGCACACCCATCATGACGCCCTGTGCCGATATGCGCGCCTCTTCCTCGCCGGATAGAACCTGCACCGGGACGCGGCACACCTTTTCGGCCTCTTTGATGAAGCTCTTGCCATCTTCTGCGTCACGCACAGCGGCGGTGGCGATCACCTTAAGGATGCAAACGTTGAGCACATCCGCAATGCCACGGAAGCGCCGCAAGGTCGTCAAGGCGCAGTTCACTGCATCGTCGCCGAGGCGACCGGAACTGGCGATGTGACGCCCCAGGCCGCAAAGTTCTTTTTCGTTGAACACTGGTGTCGGTGCTCGAAGCGGCCCTTCATAGACGACCAATCGCACCGAGTTTGAGCCGATGTCGATGACGCCAACAGGCTGCATGTCGGCATCAACGACCTGTTCGGCGGAATTGAAGCGCCCCGCGAAAAGCATGATTGTTGCCTCCCCCTACGCGGCCCGAGCTCGAACCGCGAAGCCACTTGCAAACTCACCGAAGAGCCCAAGTCATCGCTGCAGTCGTGGCCGTGATCTGAGTAATAAAGTGATTCATGACCGAGGGTGCAGCTCTACCCACTTGCCTGTAGTGCAGCTTGGCACAGCAATGCAACGCCTCTTTGAGGCGGCAGGTCACTTTGTGCCCAGCGGGATGAAAGGAGTGGAAAGTTGCCGGAGCAGCTCGATAAATCGAACGGTGTTGCGCGCGGTGGGCCTTCGGAGCATGGGGGTCGCGAAAACTATACTCGAAGTGGAATTATTTTCGTATTTGTTGGCACCATGTGGGAAAGGCTAAAAAAAATTGCCATGCTCGATACTTCTTTCGGCGTCAACTGATGCGCAATGGATTAGACGTTGTTTGAAGAGTTGGGGCTTGAAGGTTGGACGCCGCTTGCGGCTTCCGTTGTGTTTGGTCTTCTGATTGGCGTGGCCTTCGGGGTTCTCGCTCAGCGGTCGCGGTTCTGCTTGCGGCGCGGTCTGGTCGGACCCGAAGCCGAAGGTAGGTCGGCACTGGGGACCTGGCTGATGGCGCTTGCAGTTTCCGTCGCCGGCACGACAGCGGCAATTGAGTACGGATTGGTAGATTTCTCCGGTCACCGTCTTTGCAGTGAGAGCTTGCCGCTGGCCGCGATCGTCATTGGTGGAATGATGTTCCGGGGGGGTATGGTGTTGGCGCGCGGTTGCACCTCGCGGCTGATGATTCTAGCGTCCACGGGCAATATGTGCGCGATGACGACGATTCTGATTTTCGATGTGGCGGCGCATGCGACGCTGAAGGGCGTTCTGGCTCCGGCGCGGACCTGGCTCGGAGGGTTCGCCATCGACCTCGGTCAACCGGCGACGCTGTCGGCGCTGTTTGGTAGCGCGATCGTCCCGGCATTGCTGATTGTCGCTGTTCTTGTTTTTGTTGTCGTGCGGTCGGGAGCAAGCTGGATGCAGCTGGCGATGGGCGCGCTTATCGGTAGTCTCATTCCGATTTCCTGGGTGGGCACCGGCTACGTTCTCCATGACGAGTTTGATCCGATCGCTCTGCAGGGCCTCGCGTTTTCGCTGCAGGCTGCAGAAGCGCTGTTCTGGACCGTTGCTAGAACTGCGATCGAACCGGGCTTCGGTGTTGGCTTCATCGGCGGGGTGCTTGTCGGCAGTCTGTTGACGTCGGTTGCCTTTAGTGAATTCAAAATGGCCGGTTTCGATCGTGAAACGCCGACTGGTAATTACATCGTCGGCGGATTGCTGATGGGTGTCGGCGGTGTTTTGGCCGGTGGCTGCACCATCGGCGCCGGCCTGTCGGGTGTCGGGATGCTGAGTCTTGCGGCCGCGCTGGCACTTGCCGCCATGATCGCCGGGGCGTTATTGACGTCGGTGGTCATGCAGCGGGGAGTGTCGGCTCAAGGCAGTCTTGTTGCGGCCGAATAAGACATGGTGTGAAGAACCGGACGCGCCGGGGCCGAGGCGCGTCACCCAACCCGAGCAACGGCCTTCATACACATCATTTTTTAGGCGAACACCGCGTCCCAGTAGAGCTTCGGGATATCCGGGCCGCCGACGGCTTTCAGTTCGACGGTAAGCGTTGGCGAGGTGACGTTGATCTCGGATAGGCGCTCATCGATCAGATCGAGGCCGGCGAAGAATACGTCCCATTGCTTCAACTTGGAGCCGACCTCACGGCAGGCTTGTTCCTCCTTGGGGGTGAGCGAACTCAACACCGGGCGACCGCCGGAGTGGATGTTGGCGACGAAGGTGCCTTCCGCGGGTATACGGCCCAACACGCCAACAACCTCGCCCTGCAGCATCATCACGCGCTTGTCGGTATCCTTGACGTTCGGCAGGAACTCCTGAGCAACGATCGGCTCGGCGGAGTGGGCCAGCAGCGTATCCATATGGTTGGTGAATTGCGGGTCGTCGACGTTGCTGCGCACGATCATCTCGCCGCCAAACAGTGACAATGGCTTCAAGACGACCTCGCCGGTGCGGCGGGCGAAGTCAGCAATCAACTCGCGGTCGTGGGAGATCAGGGTGGCCGCCATCAGATGGGGGAAGTGTAAGGCGCTTAACTTCTCTGGCGTGTTGCGGATGGCGCGTGGATTGTTGAGGATGCGGGTCGACGGTGCTAGCAGCTCCAGAAGATAAGTGTTCGAATAATAGGCCATGTCGAAGGGCGGGTCCTGGCGGATCAGGATTACTTCGAAATCGTTCAGCGGCTGCCGGCACGGTGCGCCAAGCGTGAAGGGTTGCTTGGGATTGTCGGGGTGGACTTTGGCGCTGCGCAGGCGTGCAGTGATTTCGCCATTCTCGATGGTTAGAGAGCCGGGCTGGAATTCAAAGAGTTCGATCCCGCGGGACTGCGCCTCGGCCATCAAGGCGAAGGTGGTGTCGCCCTTGATCTTGATGTTCTCGGGCGGATCCATCTGGACGGCGATTTTCGTCATTGGTGGCCTCGGAGTCGGTGGGGAGTAGTTAGCGAGCACCCTAATCGACAGTCAGTCGTGCTGGCCACCCATATCCAGGTGCTGCAGGCAACCACGGGCTGTGACGTTTCGGTGCTGTGCCAGCCAGATACCTAGGAAGCGGCCGAGCGAAGGCAAGTGCACGGCGCCGTGCGCCTGTGTTCCCGAGCCAAGGTCGAAGTTGACTTCCAGCTCTTCGTAGAGGTGGGCGGCGTTCGGATCTTGATCGTTGCGAAAAGCGTTGACCATGGGAGTGCCGGGAAATCCCAGCCAATCGACCCCGGGTAGTCCTTACGGGAGAGCAAGTTCGGGCAGGCCAGGAAGATAATTCTGCCGACTGGGACTTGATGCTGCAATTCCTGCGTAGCCTGTTTTACGACGTTGCAGCCGTGGGAGTGGGCGATGATGTCGATGCGTTCGCCGGGCGATATCTCAGACAGCGTCTCCGGATATCGCGCGAGTTCGATGCCGGCTTGGATGCGGCCGAATCCGTGTGCATTTCCGCCGCTCCAGAAAAAAGTCCGCCTCGGTTATAGAAAGCCGGCTGCTGGCGCCCGCTCTCAGGCTGAAGCCTACACTGGGGGGTGGACTGGGGTAGTTGCCGACCGGCTCGCCTGAGATACGCAACACATCAGGATCGGTGCCGGCGGCGGTCTGCCCTGCATCAAGCTGCTCGGCGAAGTCCCCTGGCGTGGTCTCCAACCACCAATTGCCGTATCGATTATGAGTTCCATGGACTATGATGACTGACATCGGTCTACTCCGGGCGAGAACATTTCGCTGGTGACGCACGTCGCCGATTTCGTCGCGCACACTGCGCGGAGGCGTAAGGTTCGGCGGTCCACGTCATATTGTGCGAATGCGGGAACCTTCGCCATCGCGTCGTGCGGACTTTCGCCGGTACGACATCATGTTGGGCAATGCCGATACCGAAAAGAAAAGGCGGGAGGTTTCCCTCCCGCCGATTGATCGGATTGCTGCGATTGCGGTTTCGTTACTGAGCACCGCCTGGCTGATGCAGCTTTTCCATGACCTGGTCGAGCGAGAAGCTGGCGGCTTTCTGCCTTGGTGGGAACGCCTTGAATGTCTCAAGGAATTTGCCCACGTAAGCCTGAGCTGGAACGAGCAGGAAGGCGCGGTCGAGCAACCAGTCGTAGTAGGTGTTCGACGTTGAGTACGAGCGCTCGTAGGGGTCGCGGCGAAGATTGAAGATCAACGGAATGCGCAGTGGAGTCCACGGTTCGATCCAGGCACGCAACGTTGCTTCTGCCTTTTGCTCAAGGAAGATCATCTTCCAATCCTCATAACGCAGCGCGGTTAGATCGCCGTCATCGGAGAAGTAGAAGATCTCCTTGCGCGGGCTCGTCTTATCCTGGCCGGTGAGATAGGGCAGGAAGTTATAGCCATCGAGATGGACATTGTACTCGCGGCCGATAGCACTGACACCGCCTTTGAGAAGTTGTTCCTTGATATCGGGAACACCGGCGGCGGCAAGGTAGGTCGGTAGCCAGTCCATATGATGCATGATGTCGTTGGAGACAACGTCGGCTTTGATCTTGCCGGGCCAACGCACCATCGACGGGACGCGCCAGCCGCCTTCCCAGTTGGTGTTCTTTTCACCGCGGAAGGGCGACCATGCCGCGTCGGGCCAGGTATTCATGTGCGGCCCGTTGTCGGTCGAGTAATGGACGATGGTGTTATCGGTAATGCCCAGCTCGTCGAGTTTGTCGAGCAGCTTGCCGACGTGCATGTCATGCTCGACCATGCCATCAGCGTACTCGTCCTGGCCGGAAATGCCGCGCAGCTCTTTTTTGACGTGGGTGCGGAAGTGCATCCGTGTGCCATTCCACCAGACGTAAAACGGCTTGCCGGCTTTGTGCGCTCGTTCGATGAAGTTCAACGCCACGTCGAGGGTTTCATCGTCGACTGTTTCCATCCGCTTCTTGGTAAGCGGTCCGGTGTCTTCAATCTTGCCATCAGCTGATGACTTGATTACGCCCCTCGGACCAAACTTCTCTCTGAATTTCGGATCCTTGGGGTAGTCCATGTTTTCAGGCTCTTCTTCGGCATTCAGATGGTAGAGGTTGCCAAAGAACTCGTCGAAGCCGTGGTTGCTTGGCAGATGCTCATCCTTGTCGCCAAGGTGGTTCTTGCCAAACTGGCCCGTCACGTAGCCTTGCGCTTTAAGAAGGCCCGCAATCGTTGGATCTTCTTTCTGCATGCCAAGCTCGGCACCGGGAAGTCCAACCTTCGAAAGGCCGGTGCGGAAGACACTCTGGCCCATGATGTAAGACGACCGACCGGCGGTGCAGGACTGCTCACCGTAGTAGTCGGTGAACATCATGCCTTCCTTGGCGATGCGGTCGATGTTGGGTGTTTTGTAACCAACGAGGCCCATTGTGTAGGCGCTTATGTTGGCGATGCCGACATCATCGCCCCAGATGACGAGGATGTTTGGTTTTTTGTCTTGGGCAAATGCTTGTCCGCTCAGGGACGCGACGAAAAACACCGATATATATAGAGCGAGTAGGCCACGGTACGACCGCTCTGGGCCGCTCCGCGACTGTACGCGACGCGAGAACATACGTGCTTCCTCCTTGAAACTTGCGTAGGTAAAGAAATCAACTGAGCTGCATGGCTCAGGGAGAACAGGATCTTGCACAAAAGGCGTTGTTAGCAAAATGAATTCTCGGGGGCGGCGATGAGTTTGAGGAGCGTGCGTTGAATTATACTGCTTGCCGGATAATTCAACGCTTAACTCTCACGTCAATCCGCCTCCTGGGGTGGAGCTGCGAGGGTTTAGTTGCAAGTCGTCGCGGGGCTCCGGATCTTCTGTTATTTGTAGAACGTCGTTCCGGAAACGCGAGACTATTCGGTAGACTTCGCGCGTGTTAGGCGCCAGCGATGTGGGCACCAACTCGTTGCCGTATCGATCTTGCACCCATCTGTCAGTTGGTTTCAAAGGGTGCTGGTCCTTCAACAATCTGGAAAAGTATTCGATTGTTGCTGTGCGGTCTTGAGGGGTAAGGCTATCGAGCCACCTCCAGAACGTCTTGATGACCTCGACGTCGTGGCCCTTCATGCAGGCCTGTCTGAACCTATAAAAATAGAAATGCTCTGAATTGAGCAATTTTCTAACAGCCGATCTGACGGCGCTAATGGAGGCTGCCGCGTATCGGTTCCAAATCAATATCGCCACGTACAGAAGGATGCAGGCGAGCGTCAGCGCTGCGATATTCTTTCGTAGCCATTCGAGCACCGTTATTGTCAGGTGCGAGAGCCTCGTGAACGTATCTTCCTTCGGTGTTTCCTCCCTTTGAGCGCTATCGGCAAACGGATCGGCTTGCACCGAAAAGCTTATGCCAGGTAACTCTTCGCTCTTGAGGGTTTTAGTGTCGGGATCAAACCAACTTACGCTGACGGGTGGCAGGGAAAACTCGCCAGAGCGAGTAAGAACGTATGTCGCAGCGTCGGTTCGCTTCGCACGGTAGGCCCCGCGATTGATCTTGTCCTCGAAGATGGTTTCGGCGGGATAGACCTGCGCCCCGGGTTGCTCAGGAAAGGCTATTCTCGGAAGTGCCAGTGCCAGGGTTCCATCGGCACTCATCAATATCGTGCGAGTAATGGCATCTCCGACGATCAATCCTTGGAAGTCGCGGTTGTACCTCTCCTCGACGTCGATCTTGGGCACGGTGACAATCGATTTCATTCCTTCGGTGCCCGGTGGCATTTCGGCGGCAAACGAGATCGCCTCCGTGCGCAATGAAACTTTCTTGGGGAGCGCGTTTTCTCCCATGATCGTCATGTTGACGGTAATTGCCGGGATACTGAGTTCGCCTGCACGTTGCGGGATGATCGCATAGCGCTGCCTTTGTCCGACTAGCGTCTGGTCTCCTTCGCGCTCGCTGAAATTCACACCGAGTTGCTCGGGCATAATTGCGATTGCCCCGTCGACGTCGAGGTCGGGATAGCGTGGCGCTTTATCAAACCGGCCTGTCGACTTGATCTCGATCCACAGGCGCACCAGCTGGCCAACGAAAATGCCGTTCTCCGGCTCCAAGTAGGCGCGGATTTCAGCGGTGCTCTCGAGTGGTGACGAATTGTCTGGTGATTGAGCAACCACCGAGGTGTTTAAGAGCACCAGGACAATGGCAAACAAGATCCTCATTGCTTGCTAGCCGGTTCTGCCGTGCCATCGCCGGTTTGTGCTTTGAGCTGATGGTAAAATTTCAACCGAAGGAAATCACCGGGCGTGGTTTGTACGCGCCTCATCCACATGGCGCGGAGGTCTTCGTCGGACAAGCCTTCCTGGGCTTGCAGTTCCTGCATGGTGACCTCTCCCTTTGCCTGTGAACCACGCTCGTCCACTACGATTCGATCCGCGCCGAGCTTGCCGCCGGTTCCTCCCGCGTCGTCGTATTCCTTGTTATCCTGAGCGAGCAAACCCTCGACCCATTCGAGATTGAAGGCTGCCTCTGGAAATTCGGGTTGGAGACTGAGTGCCTGCTTATAGGCGGCGATCGCCTCAGGCAGCTTTTCTTGCTTCGCCAGCGAGTTCCCCAGCATAAAGCGGCCGGCCGCCGTTTCCTCTTGCTCGAACAGCGCTGCAGCGTTGGCGAAGTCGCCAGCCTTGTAGAAGGAGATTGCCTTCCATTGCTTCGTCACAAATGTGCGTGCGGCTTTTTGATACTCACCCCTTTCAAAGTACAGGCGTCCTTGTTGATCGGGAGTTAGCCACCAGTCCATAAAGGTTCCGGCCTGGACCGCGGTTGGGCATAACAGCAGAGGTACGATCAAAACAGCTAACTTCTGCATGTTTTTCAGCCCCATTGAACTGTCCAACCTCTGCGGGCCCATAATAGAATGATGAACGCCAGAGGCCACACCAGGACGTACCCGAAATCGTGCCATTGGAAACGCTCGTCGTCCTGAATGGTATTGACGAGATGGGTTCGTACCTGGCGGGCAACAGCATCGACGTCGGCGCTGTCTGATGCCATGCGTATGACGACACCTCCAGCAGCCTCAGCCACGCTCCTTGTTCCCGCGATATCGGCTCCAGGAGCTTTTCCGTCGATGAGACCGAAATCCTGCCCGTTTGCGCCAGCCTTTGAAATCGGAGCGGGCTCATCGCGGCCGGCAACCAAAAAGATGAGCTGGTTCTTGTCGTTTTGATCGGGCTCAATAAAAGCAGGTGCCTGGGTCCTATCAATGCCATCGGAAATGAACAGACTCGTACCTGCAGACTGTTGAGTGGCGAGGATGTCGCGGGCGAGTTGCATGGCGGCCGCCGCGTCATCACCTTCGCTCGGCATTATCGAAGGCACGAGTGATTCCAGGTAGGTCTCGATTAGATTTGCATCATCGGTTAGTGGCAGGACCAAATGGGCGCTGCCCGCAAAGGCAATGAGCGCGGTTCGCGCGCCTTGCCTTTGCGCGAGTAGGTCGCGAATTTTGTGTTTCGCGCGTTCCAATCTTGTTGGTGGCTGATGGGTCG
>Ga0209013_10000066_pt1 | contig 71475 bp, 80 predicted proteins | sample Cruoilmetagenom2_FD_187291 | JGI IMG/M metagenome (GOLD analysis project Ga0209013, IMG submission 187291) | Oil polluted marine microbial communities from Coal Oil Point, Santa Barbara, California, USA - Sample 2 (SPAdes) (version 2) | ecosystem: Environmental > Aquatic > Marine > Oil seeps ... | reverse complement strand
AACTTATATTTCCCAACTAACTCAATTACCTCTGTGGGAAGATTATATACACCACACTCTTCAGCAATCTTTTTACCCTCCTCTAAAAGAACCTTGTCCATCTGCTTTCTAATCCTCTCTACCACTTCCTCTATCCGTGAAGGTTGAATTCTTCTATCCTTAATAAGCTCGGTTAATGCCCTCTTTGCAATTTCACGCCTCACCGAATCAAAGGAAGATATCCTTATCTCATTAGTTTCATCCATCTCAAGCTCAACTTGTGTCGCTCTCTCAAAAGCGCGAATATTTCTCCCACCCGCTCCTATTATTCTTCCTTTAACATCTTCATTGGGAACAATTATTGAAGATACAGTATATTCTGCAGTGTAATTGGTAGCACCATGCTTCATTGCATCAACCAATATTTCTCTTGCTTTTTCTTCGGATTCTTGTTTTATACGCTCTTCCGTTCTTCTAACCTTTTTAGCAACCTCAGCGGTAAGATCTTTTTGTACCTCATCAAGAAGCACCTTTTTTGCTTCATCAATGGTCATCTTTGAAGTTTTGGAAAGACGTATCTTTAATTCACTAGCACGTTTATCCAATACTTTCTCTTTTTTCTCTAAAGTTTTTCTTTGTTTCTGTAAATCAGAAATCAAAAGTTTAATATCGCTTGCATTTTTATTTGTCATAGTATTAATTTGAAGAAATAGAAGTAGGTAGGTTTTAAACTAAAACCCTTCCCGCAAAAGAAACTAAACTGGAAGTCCCTCTTAACATAAACTTCATTTCTCCTTCTTAGTATTGTACTTTTTTACTCTCACTTCGTCAATTGGGTTAATTATCTATTGCTTTTTTAACTACATCCCAACCAAAACCCTTCCGGGCTAAAAAAGCACTCTTTTTCTCTCTGGCTTCAATGAGAGGCAATTTGTCCCACTTGTACTTCTTTTTCTTAATAAGTTCTGTTGCAATACCAACCTCATCAACATCGGTTTCGGATAAAACAGTTTTTATTATTGTTCTATCAATACCCTTTCCAATAAGTTCTGATTCCAATGCTCTTTTTCCTCTCGGTCTGAAAGATAACCTCTGATCAACCCACCACCTCGCAAACTTTTCATCTTCCAGCAAATCCAAAGTTTTCAGTTTACTAGTAAGTTTCTTATGAAGACTTTCATGAACCTTTCTTTTTCTAAACCAATCATTTACTTCTCTTCCACTCCTGGGACGAAGAGTTGCATATCTAAGCAATTTATCCAAGCTCTTTTGAAATTCAGCCTTCTTAACAATCTTTTCAACTTCGTCTTCACCTAACTCCTGCTCTACTTTCAAACCCAGTTTCACGAATGTTTCAAGATCAATCCCAAACCCATATTTACTATCTAGATAAATATTTACACGCTTTTTATTCCTTTGCGGCTTTATTGTAGTTATAACTGGCATTTGGTTGATATGATTTGACCTAAAGCATATCATACATATTATGACACCTGGAATAAAAGAGCGGGCACCACAGAGCAGCTTTAGTTCAAGAACTCAAATGATTGACAAACCCAACGAGGCTCAAATACTTGATGAATTTAATGTTCTTAACTTCAACCGAAGCATGGGCACTGGGGAAAGGGCACACTCAATCGATAGCGCCTTAAATAGATATGGGACAGCAGTCTTCACGATAAGCGGTGGTGTTAACTCTGGAGAAAATTCAAAATCAAAAGGGCTTGAAATAATTAAGGAAGTTGATAGAAACCCAATGTTGAATAGCTATCAACCAATACTATACTTTATGCATGAAAATAATAGAAAAGTAACAGTATACATTGAAGGGAAAAAGTAATTATTATGCCTTCTTTACTTCCCCGATTTCTTTCGGCACTTTCTTACCAGAAGCAACAGCATCTCTTATTTTCTTCTCTACCTCATCCTCAAATTTCTTGTGTTCTCTAATATATGTTTTGGCTCCCTCTCTCCCCTGGGCTAAAACTTTCCCCTTATAGTTAAAAAATGAACCTTTCTTTTCAATAATTCCCAAATCAACTGCCACATCCAAAAGTCCTCCTGATTTTGAAATTCCCTCATCATTCATAATGTCAAACTCCGCAACTCTCAAAGGTGGTGCAACCTTGTTTTTAACGATTCTAGCTCTATGCCTTGAACCAATTACTGTGTCTCCATCTTTCAGTACTTCTATTCTTCGAAGATCAATCCGCACCGATGAATAAAATTTCAAGGCAATACCTCCAGATGTAGTTTCAGGATTACCAAACATCACTCCAATTTTGTATCTTAACTGATTTGTAAAGATAAGAACGGTTTTTGATTTTGAAATTGCACCGGCTAATTTTCTCAAAGCTTGACTCATAAGCCTTGCCTGCATACCCATTACCGCGTCTCCCATTTCTCCTTCCAACTCAGCCCTTGGTACCAATGCAGCCACGCTGTCGATAACAATTACATCTAAGGCACCAGATCTAATTAGAGTTTCGGTAATCTCCAATGCCTGCTCCCCGGTATCAGGTTGGCTCATTAAAAGATCATCCAAATTGACACCAATCGTTTCTGCTCTCTCAGGATCTAATGCATGCTCTGCATCAACAAAAGCACACTGCCCACCGGCTTTCTGAGCTTCTGCAATAACTCCTAAAGCAAGGGTTGTTTTACCTGATGCTTCCGGTCCATATATCTCAACTATTCTTCCTCGTGGCAAACCTCCCACGCCAAGAGCCAAATCGGTTGCTATTGATCCAGTGGGGATTGCATCTATTTTAATTCCACCTGCTTTTTCACCCAATCTCATAATAGAGCCCGTACCATATTGTTTTTCAATCTGATCCATAGCCATTTTTATAGCTTGTAGTTTTTGAGAAGAGTCACTCATTCTTACAGGAGTTTTAACCTCGGTTTTCTTTTTTCTTGCCATCGTGTTTACTTTTATCACAGACCTATAAATATTACAAGTAGGTTATATGTCACTTAATTAAAATGTTTAATTTAATGCGCCCAACACTTTTTCCAATTTATTTATTGGAAATAAATGTTTTGGATATACCTCAATAAATTTCAATTTATGCTCTTTTGCAATCTTCAACTTTTTACGTCTTAACCGGTCATACGCTTTATGTTTCCCATACAATCCGAAAAATTCTATCCAATATCCTCTTGCCAAAAAATCAACAGTTAAATTGTAATCACTAGGGTATTCAACATCTACTTCGTGTTTAATTCCCTGTCTATATAACCAATCATCTATTATCATTTCGGATAAAGAGTCGCATTTATGTCCATCACTTGCGGTATATTTATTAGCAAACATGACAGGATTTGGATTAAAACCAGAAGCTTTAATGGCTTTATTCCACGTACCATAAAATTTCCTCGCTGGTTTACATAGGCACATACGCTCCCTTTTTGTGGGAATTCTATTATTTTTCTTTACGAAAGATCGTATCTCAATAATAACTAGCTTTTTATTGTACTTGGATAAAGGTTTCGGAATGCAACTTTTACAACAATACTTGTTACCATTTTCTGTTTGATTAAAACAACTCGCGATTGCACAAACTCTAATTTTTCTGATTCTCTGAGTATTATTATATGTAGCAGAGCAAGATTGTGAACAATAACTAGCTTTAACTTTTTGTATTTCCCACTGACTTCTCTTGAACTTATTTTTACACTTTGGTCGATAGCAAGTTAGTAAAAACTGCTTATTTCTATTTTTACTCATACAATTACTAGAACAAAATACTCGCCAACTATTTTTCTTCGATTCGTTGATTCTTCTGCGACTGCGGTTAAAAACCTTATTGCACTGATAACAATGTACTGGGAATAATTTCATTATTACATTTAATACCGAAGCATACCCGAAGTCAATATTCAAAATATTTCTAAAGTGTCGGGGTGGCCGGACTCGAACCGGCGAAACCTCTCGTACCCCATACGAGCGCTCTACCAACTGAGCTACACCCCGTGAATAGTATATTAGACTTCTTGTATTTTAACAGAGCTTGTATTTAAATAACATTCATTATAATGAATGTTGCTGTATTATCAGATGTTCACGACAATATTTGGAATCTCCAAAAAGCAATAAAGCTTATTAAAGGCAATGTTAAAGCCATTATTTTTTGTGGAGATATGTGTGCTCCATCAACTACGGCAATACTAGCAAAAGCTAATCTTCCCACGTATTTGTGTCTTGGAAACGTCAATGAAGATCACATTGCTATGTACCAAAAAGGCGGGAAAAAATTCACTTGGTTTGCCTTATCACAACAATATGGAGATATTAAATTAGGAGGCAGAAAAATTGCTTTTTGTCACTACCCAAAACTCGCTGAATTGTTAGCAAAAACAGAAGAGCATGATGCAGTCTTTTATGGTCACAATCATCTAGTATCAAATACGAAAGTTGGAAAAACAATTCTAGTAAATCCAGGATGTGTTTGTGGCTTTAATGGCGATAAAACCATACCTCCCACTTTTGCCAACTATAATACAGAAACCAATTCAGTAGAAATAATTAAGATCGAACAACCAAATAAATATAAGTAAGCCTAACTTTCAAAAAAGATTATCGCTTTGGAGATTGTTTCTTTCTTCTTGCCTTTCCTCCGGTACCAACCTTTCTTCTTTCTCTTGTTCTTGAATCCCTCGTAAGAAGTCCTGCTTTCTTAAGCTCAAGTCGGAATTTTTCTCTATCTAACTTATCAAAAGCTCTTGCCATACCATGAGTCACTGCTCCCAATTGACCCTTTTTCCCTCCACCTACAACTTTTACAGTGAAGTAATATTTTCCAAAAGTATCAGTTGCTCTAAAAGGTGCCATCCAAGTAACTTCATTTATTTCTCCCGGAAAGTATTTATCAATAGGCAGATCATTAACGAGATTGTCTCCTCTTCCTTTAAAAAGCCTTGCTCTGGCAGAAGATTCTCTTCTTCTACCAACTGCATATGTATAATTTTTCTTTCGTCCTTTTGCCATATTATTCTTTTTTAAACTTATCTTTGTATCTGTGATTTCCATCGGCAAACACTTTGAGCCTCCTCATTCTTGGATCTCTTAATCTATTGCCCGGGAGCATCCCAAAAACAGCCTTCTCAATAACTTTTTCCGGTTGTTCGGTTATCATTTTTTCAAATGTTACTTCCTTAAAACCCCCCGGATATCCTGAGTGTCCCCTGTAAACCTTTTGATCTCTCTTTTTACCGGTTAGTCTAACCTTTGAGGCATTAATTGCAACAACAAAGTCTCCCATGTCGATGTGATTAGCATATTTTACCTTATGTTTACCCATTAAAAGCTGAGAAATACGCGTTGATACTCGTCCTAACACCTCATCTTTGGCATCAACTAGGTGCCAATTTCTTTGAACATCTTTTGCTTTTGGTTGATATGTTTTCATTTATTTTTTGTCCTTCTTTGTTTTTTCATCACTCTTCTTCTCTTTCTCTTTTTCTTTCTTTGAACTTTTTTTCTTGCTATCTTTTTTGGATTTTTCTTCAATCCCGGCTAAATCAGTCCACTCAAGTCTTGAAATATCAGCTGCATCACCACGTCTTTTGGGTAAAGCAATAATCCTTGTAAAACCACTTTCTCTTTTAAAACCGCTTGCTAGTTTAAATAAAATATCTGTCGTTACTTTATCATTTGCTAGTTTTGCCAACACTCTTCTTCTGTCGGACAACCCTCCCTTTCTGGCTATCGATGTTAATTTTTCGATATATATTTGTACCCCCTTAGCTTTTGCCGTTGTTGTTGTTATTTTTCCATGCCTAACCAACTCCCTTGTTAGGGATCTATAAAGTGCGTCTCTTGCAGTCCTTGATCTAGACAGCTTTTTACCCTTCACTCGTTTCTGCATGGCTTATTCAACTAAAAACTCTACGTCCTTTTCAGCTAAGGCTACTTTAATAACTTTTATAGATTTTTCACCAAGATTTCTCACTTTAACCAAATCTTCTTTCTTGGCTTTCGATAAATCCTCAACTGTTTCATAGCCAGCTTTTATTAAAGCGTTGGCTACTCTGGTTGGTAGATTAATTTCTTCAACTGAGAGATTTCCAACGGGACCTAGGGTATCAACTTCTTCTTCCTTCACTTTCTTCCTTTTTTTAGGCTTTACAACCTGTCCAAAGTAAGAAATGAGAATCTCTGATGCTTGAAAAAGTGCCTCTTTTGGTTTTATGGTTCCATCAGTCCACACTTCAAGTATTAATTTATCATAATTAGTAACTCTCCCAACACGAGTTTCTTCAACTTTGTAATTAACTCTGGTCACTGGAGTAAAAGTGGCATCAACGGGAATATACCCTATCTTTCTTTCCTCACGCTCCTCTGAAGGGGAATAGCCGACTCCTCTCTCAATTTGCATCTCGGCGTTAAGCTTGGCTCCTTTGTTAAGATATGCCAAAACTAACTCTTCATTTGCTATTGTCACATTTGCAGGTGTTTTAATATCTTTTGCTTTTACTTCACCCGGACCCTTAGCTGATAGTTTTATCTTGGTACCTTCATTGCTTCCTTCTATTTTAAATCTAATTTTTTTAAGATTAAGAACAAACTCAACAATGTCTTCTTTCATTCCCTTAAGAGTAGAAAATTGATGTTTAACCCCAGCTATTCTTACTGTAGTAACTGCCGCGCCGGTCAAACTTGTCATAAGCACTCTTCTTAAAGAGTTACCTAAGGTATGTCCATAACCTTGTTCTAAAGGTGAAATAACAAACTTTGCGTAATCGCTTTTTTTGTTTTCTTCTTTAATTTCAAATATAGGTTCGTTCATTATTTATCACCTCCTTTTATCTTGAGTAAAACTCAATAACATCTTGTGGCGAAATTGGCTCAGTAACGTCATCAATTACTGGATCACTGTCTATTTTTCCAGCGGCCCCTTTTCTTTTCAACCAAGATGGTACTTTATACTTTTTTTCTTCAAGTTTTTTCTTTACACTAGGTACCGCGATCCCTTTTGCCGAAAGTGCAATTGTATCACCCTTTTTAACTTGATACGAAGGAATATTTAATATCTTTCCATTAACAAGTACGTGTCTGTGTGTAACTATTTGTCTTCCCGCTGGTCTTGTGGGAACAAAGCCAAGACGATATATTACATTATCGAGCCTTCTCTCTAAAAGTGAAAGTAGTTTTTCACCCGTGTTTCCCTTTGACTTCATTGCAGTTTTTACGTAATTTAAAAACTGCTTTTCCATTACTCCATAGATCCTTTTCACTTTCTGTTTTTCCCTTAACTGCTTACCGTAATTAGAAGGCATTCTTGTTCTTTTACCACCATGGACACCCGGCGGAATATTAATTCTCGTCAATTTGGCACCCTTGCCAAAAATATCCACTCCTTCTCTTCTTGATAATCTGTCTTTTGGACCTGTATATCTTGCCATTTTTTTTAAGTTCTCCTTTTCTTTTTGGGCCTTGGACCGTTGTGTGGAAACGGTGTTACATCAGCAATTAATGAAATTTTTAAACCTGCTCCACGCATTGCCCTAAGAGATGCGTCTCTTCCGGGACCCGGGCCTTTAATGTAAACTTCAACTTCTTTTACACCATATTCCTCTTTAGCCCGGCTTAGTACCTTGTCTACCGCGGTTGTCGCCGCATATGGTGTTGATTTTCTGGTTCCTTTAAAACCACTCGATCCCGCCGAGCCCCAAAGAAGAGTGTTGCCCTTTTCATCCGTTACTGTTATTAAAGTATTATTAAAGCTCGCAGAAATATATACTTTTACTTTTTCAATTATTTTTGTTTTACCTGCCATATTAATCTCCCTTTGTATCCGGCTTTGATTTTTGCATCTTCACCAAAGCTTCCTTTTTATATGCACCAACCGTTCTTCTTTTACCTCTTTTAGTTCTAGCATTAGTTTTTGTTCTCTGACCCCGTGACGGCAATGAACTTGCATGTCTTATCCCTCTGTAAGTACCAATTTGCTTTAATCTTTGGATGTTCCCCCTTACCGTTCTTGCCAACTCCCCTTCAATTAAATTACTCTCAACTTTTGTAGTTAACTTGGAAATCTCATCAACACTTAAATCAGATATCCTTTTTGCTTCGCCCACCTTAGTTTCTTTTACTATTCTATTCGACAAACTCCACCCTATACCCTTTATTTTAGTTAGGGCATAACCCACCTTCCAATTATCTTGTAGTTCTATCCCTGAAATTCTTGCCATAATAAATTACCCCTGGCGTTGTTTATGCCTTGGGTTTTTACAAATAATACGGACCACACCTTTTCTTCTTACAATTTTGCAATCTCTGCACCTTTTTTTTACCGATGATTGAACCTTCATATTATTTTGCCCTTTTACCTTGATGTTTATAAACTATTCTTCCTCTTTCTTCATCATAGGGAGTCATCTCAACCCTCACATTATCTCCCGGAAATATTCTCACATAGCTCCTTCTCATTTTTCCTCTTAAAGTTGCCAATACCATCCGGCCATCACTTAGCTCAACCCTAAACATAGTATTAGGTAAAGCTTCAGTCACGTTTCCATCAAATATTTTTGTATCTTTTGCCTTCATTATCTTTGTTACAGAAAAAAACCCTAGGTAAACCGTAGGTTCAAAACCTAGAGTTTAGTTTAACACGGTAAGGACGCGCGGTCCTTTCTTGGTAACTAAAACCGTCTCTTCAAAAAGTGCTGATATTTTACCATCCGAGGTAGCAATTGTCCACCTATCATCAGCCAATTCTACGGCCTCATTCCCCCTCGTATACATTACCTCAATGGCAATTGTCATACCATCAATTAATCTGGGTGAATTTTTTCTTTCCCCATGGACAAAACAAGGAATCTGAGGCTCCTCATGCAGTTGCTTTCCAATCCCGTGTCCCACTAAAGCCTTAATCGGTGTTAATTTTGCTCTTTCAATTGTATCCTGCATTACTTTTGATAAATCATATACTCTTCCTCCCACCCTGGCCTTATTAATAGCAGCTCCCAAAGCTTCTTTGCCTACAGCTAAAAATCCTATTATTTTCTCGTCTTTCCCTAAATAAAGGGTGAGAGATGTGTCGGTGTGAAATCCCTTAAAATAAAGGCCCACATCAACGCTCACAACATCACCCCGGGAAAAGATAATTGAGCTTTTGGGAATACCATGCACCAGTCCTTCATTAATATTTACACAAGTGCTCCAGTTATATCCCTGAACCATCTTAAAAGATGGTTTCCCACCCTCTTTTTCAATTAATTTTGTTGCCAACTGTTCAATTTTATCGGCACTAACATCTACTTTAATTGATTTTTTAAGCTCAGCTTTTATCCTTGCCAGTCTTTTGCCCCCTTCTTCCATTAGTTTTATTTGTGAAGGAGTTTTTATAGTTACCTTATGTGAAAGTTCAGGCATTCTTAATCCTCTTAACAATATCTTTAAAAATTACATTGATAGATCGTTCACCGTCAACTTTAATTAGGTTCCCATTTTTATCAACATAATCAACTAATTTTTTAGTATTTTCCCGATACATCTGGAATCGTTTTTTTATTGATTCGGGACGATCATCTTTTCTCCTTATTAACTTTCCTCCACACTCACACTCACCCTTGGGCGGCGGATTAGTTACCAGATTATAAACTTCGCCACAATCTTTACATATTCTCCTTGAAGATAATCTTTTTATGGCTTCTTCCTCACTTATATTAATAAAGACAACGGCATCAATATCATCTCCCTTTTTTACGGCCCAATCTTTAAGATACTCATATTGCTTAATAAACCTGGGGTATCCTTCAAATAGAACATTTTTACCCTCAGGTAAATATTTATCTAAATATTTACCAACATAGTCAGTCATCTCTTCCTCAGGAATAAGTTGACCGCTCCCTACAATTCTAGCGATACGGGGGTCTCTCTTGGCCAAATCTCTTGCAAGCTTTCCTGCCTGAAAGTAGAAAAAATTCAGCTTTTCCACTAACAAATCTGCTTGTGTGCCCTTGCCGGACCCCGGCATTCCCAAAAGTATTATATTCATGATAACTAGCTAGTAAAAGTGTCGTATCTTTTCATTACAAGTTGTGACTCGATATTACGGGTAATTTCAAGTACAACCGAGACCACAATTAAAATACCCGTTCCCCCGATAGCCAAATTTGCCACCCCCGTAAATCCTTGAACAACCGATGGAAGAACAGCAATAGACCCAAGAAAAACGGCTCCTACTAACGTTATCCTATTTAATACATAGGTCAGATATTTTCTGGTTTGCTCACCCGGTCTGATACCAGGTATAAATCCACCACTTTTTTGTAAGTTTTCTGCAATCTTTTCGGGATTAAAAACAACAGCCGTGTAAAAGAAGGTAAATCCGATTACTAAAAGAAAGTAAGTTACAGTGTAAATAATACTTTGCGGATTAAAAGCTTTAATCAGCCAATCTGCTAATCCTGCAATCTGTGGGTTTGATGAAGCAGAAAGAAACTGTCCTATAAATGACGGTAGTAAAACCAGCGAAACTGCAAAAATTATTGGGATAACACCAGCTTGGTTAAGCCTTAATGGCAAATAAGATGAAGCCTTAGCCATTTTTCCTGCCCTTCTTGCATAACTTATTGGGATTCTTCTTGTGGCCTCATTCATAAAGACAATTAGACCAACAACTAATGCCGCAAGTGATACATATAATCCAATCTTTAGGAAATCTTCTGATCTAACCACAACCAACGATTGGCTAATTGTTATTGGAAGCCTTGCTATAATTCCGGCAAAAATGAGAAAAGAAACACCATTTCCAATACCATATTCCGTAATCAAATCACCCAACCACACTGCAAACATTGTTCCTGCAGTCATAGTAATAACAAGCGCCACTACAGAATACGGATCTAAAAATGTAATCACATTTTGACTGGTCAATAAACTATATACCACAAATGACTGAACTGCAGCTAGGGGCACCGTGAGTATCCTTGTGTATTGGTTTATCTTTTCCTGTCCATATTCACCTTCTTTTGATAATTCCTCCAGTTTTGGTATTGCAAAAGTCATAAGCTGCATAATAATTGATGCATTAATGTATGGACCAAGACCAAGTGCCATAATTGAAAAGTTTGCCAGTGTCCCACCTGAGAAAATATCTAGTAGTGATAAAAGCGCATTTCCTGAAAAAAGAGCCTGAAGTGAAGTTCTATCAATTCCTGCTGCGGGTATATGTGCAACCATCCTAAAAACGAAAAGTACTACCGCAGTAATAATAATTTTTTTCCTTATATCAGGAGATTTTAGGGCTTTTGAATAAAACTGGGCAATGGATGATAACATACTTTTATTTTGCTTTCTTTTTCCTATTGGTTAAATTAACCACTTTTCCCCCCGCTTTTTCAACCTGTTTTGCAGCTGATTTTGAAATTGACACTTGCACTGTTAATTTCTTTTCCAGTTTCCCATTACCTAATATTTTAACACCGTAAGCCGATCCATCTTTCTTATCAACAATCCCTGCTTTTACCAATCGATCCAGATCAACTTTCGTTCCATTGGGAAGTAAATTCAAATATCCTAATTTAACAATCAATTTTTTATTCTTGGCTTTAAACTTTCCCTTACCCCGCCTTAGAGGAAGTCTCTTAACAAAAGACTTCTTCACCTTTACCCCTTCAAAAAGTATTCCCACTTTACTTCTTGATTTTTGACCCTTAACACCACGGCCTACGGTATGACCACCCTTCCCACTGCCATAACCTCTGCCGATTCTTTTTCCCTTTTTCTTTTTCTTGTCCATACTTTATTTTCTCCCTCTTCTTTTCTTCTTCTCGATTTCTGATATTGTTTCAAGTGCTTTAAAGGTTGCATATACATTTGATGCTTTGTTTTTGGTTCCTAATATTTTTCCAGACGCATCCCTAATACCAGCCGCCAACAGTACCACCCTCATTGGTCCACCCGCAATAATACCGGTTCCTGGAGGAGCCGGTTTTAATAATACTTTGGCTGCGGAAAACTTTTCCCGGATAGAAAACGGTATTGTCGTGCCAGAAAGAGGCACTTTTACCATTTTTCTTTTAGCTCCACTTATTGATTTTCTTATCGCATTTCGAACATCAGGAGCTTTTGCCAAAGCAACACCAACCTTTCCTTTACGATCTCCCACAACCACCAGTGAAGAAAACCTTATTTGATTTCCACCCTTAGTCTTTTTCGAAATTCGCTTAATCTGTATTACAGTTTCTTCAAATTCTTTCTCAGGCATATTTGGATTTTGTCTTTGCATATACATATTAAAACTTCATGCCCCCCTTTCTGGCTCCTTCTGCAAACGCTTTTACCCTGCCGTGATATCGATAACCTGATCGGTCAAAAACAACCTTTGATATCTTTTTTGCTTTCGCTTTTTTAGCAAATTCCTGTCCAAACAAATTCGCCTCTTCAACTCTTCCTTTGCCGGCCTTTGTTTTTCCCAGTGCTTTCGTTGACATACCAAAAAGTGTTTTTGCTTTTGTATCATCAATAACTTGTGCGTAAAGAGCCGTGTTTGATCTATACACTGATAGTCTTGGGCGATCACTAGTTCCATTTATTTTAGACCCCACTCTTTTTTTTCGCCTGTAATATTTTTTTGTTCTCATATTAACTTACTGCTCCTTCAGTTTTTGCCGCCTTACCCGGCTTTCTTCTTACTTCCTCGTCAACATATCTGATACCTTTGCCCTTATAAGGCTCCGGTGGTCTTATGCTTCTTATCTGTGCTGCAACTTGCCCGACCAATTCTTTATCAACTCCGGCTATTGTAATAATCGTTTTTTCCACGGTGTACGTGATTCCTTCCGGCGCTTTTATTTTAACGGGATGGGAAAATCCAACTGTTAACTCCAAGTCTTTACCTTCTAGCTTTGCTCTATATCCTGTTCCCACCATTTCCAACTTCTTTTCCCAACCCTCACTTACTCCGTGTACCATATTGGCAATATGTGATCTATAAGTACCCCAAAGTGCCTTTGAATTCTTACTCTTACCACTTGATGTAACACTTACTTGTCCATTTTCTATTTTTACTTTAACTATATCCGGCAACTTTTTTTCAAGCTCACCTTTGGTACCCTTTACCTTTACTGAATTTCCTTCCACCTTAACCTCAACCCCTTTTGGTATTTGAACTGGTAATTTTCCGATCCTACTCATATTAATAAAGCTTTGCAATTACTTCTCCACCAACATTTTTCTTGATTGCTTCTTTGGATGAAAGAACACCTTTTGGTGTCGAAACGATAAACTCATATAGGCCTCGATATTTTTCTAACTCACTAACATCTTGATATATCCTCACACCAGGCTTGGAAACCAATTTTATATCATTAATAATTGGCTTTTTACTTTGATAGGTAAGTCTTACTTCAAGACTCCCTTTGATAACTTTAACTTCATCTAAATAGCCCATTCTTTTTAAAGTTTTGGCAACATTTGCAGACAAATTAGTTTTATCAACCACAACAACGCGCTTACCGGCCAATGCAGCATTTTTTACTCTTACTAAAAAATCTCCTACTGGGTAATTAGTTAATTTCATATACTTTTTACCAACTTGCTTTCTTAACACCCGGGACATTACCTTTATGGGCTTGTTCTCTGAAACATAATCTGCAAAGTCCATATTTTCTCATATATGCTCTTGGTCGACCACACAAAGCACAACGATTACGATATCTAACTTTATATTTTAGTTTTTTTGTTTCTCTAGCTATTTTTGATTTACTTGCCATTTCATTCTTCCTTTACAAAGGGCATACCCATAAGCTCAAGCAGCCTTTTTGCTTTATTAATATCTTTGGTACTAGTTACTATTGTTATTTCAAGCCCAAATGATTTAGCTTTCCTATCCATTTCAACCTCAGGAAAAACTGAGTTATCTTCCATCCCTAAAGAATAATTTCCGAATTTATCAAAACTGGTAATCGGTAATCCCCGGAAATCCCTAAGTCTGGGTAGGGCAATTGAAAACAGACGATCTAAAAAATGATACATTTTAGCACCTCTTAGAGTTGTTCTAAATCCAACTGCGTTTCCTTCCCTTATACCAAAACTAGCAACTGACAATTTTGCCTTTTGTACGGATGGTCTTTGACCTGTAATTTTAGCAAAGTCATCACTGTATCCTGATATCAAGCCCTTATCTTTTGAGGCTCCTCCAATACCACTATTAACAACAACCTTTTCAACTTTTGGCACAGCCAGTTTATTTTTTATCTTAAACTCTTTTATTAAAGCTTTTACAACCTCCGTTTCGTACTTTTCTTTTAATCTTGGTGGTTTTTTTTCTGTCATCTTATTTGGTATCTATTTGTTTACTGCACTTTTTACAAAATCGCACCTTTTCATCTTTTAAAACCTTGAAACCAACTCTGGTGGGTTTTTTACATTTAGGACAAACAAGCATTAATTTCCCCAAAGGCATTGGTCTGGGAATATCGTATATCCCACCCTTTTGCCCCTGTCCTCCTTTTACGTGTTTTTTATATATATTTATTCCCGGCAATACAGCTAAACCTTTATCAGATATTATTCTCTCGATTTCTCCTTCCCTTCCTTTATCCTTTCCGGAAAGTACTTTTACTTTATCTTTTGCTTTTAGTTTATACATGTATTTAGACTACCTCTCTTGCCAATGATGCAATTTTTGTATAACCGATCTCTTTTATCTCCCTTGCAATTGGTCCTAATATCCTTGTCCCCCTGGGAAAACCATTTTTATCAATAATTACCCCGGCATTATCATCAAATCGTACGTAACTACCATCTTTCCTTCTAATCTCTTTTTTCGTTCTAACTACTAATACTTTAACTTTTTCTTTATTCTTAACTACACCTGCCGGATCAGCACCCTTAACAACGCAGTTTACAATATCGCCCACCGTTGCCTTCTTGCCGATTTTGGTTGATATCCCAATTACGGCAAGTTTTTTGGCTCCTGCGTTATCAGCCGGCTTTAATACACTTCTTAATTGAATCATTTTGTTTTCTTTCCTTTTCTTTTATCTTCAACTACTTCAATTATTTTCCACTTTTTCGATTTGCTGTAGGGCTTACTGGGACAAAATCTAACTTCCTGACCCACCCTAACTCCAATTTCATCGTGAACATGATATTTTTTAATTCTTCGATATCTTTTCTTATAAATCGGATGAACCACTACACGCTCAATTGCAACGGTAGCTGTATCTTTCATCTTTGTTGATACTACTTTTCCTGTAAATATTTTCATTTTGTCTCCTCCTTGGGCTTACTTGCTTCAATTATTTCATTTTCCCTGGCAATAGTCATTATTTGTGCTAAATCCTGTTTTAAAGATTTAACCTTACTCGTATTTTTTTCTTGACCCGCCTTTATCTTAGCGTAAGTCAAAGTAATTTCATTTCTTTTTTCATCTGCCATTTTGCTTAACTCTTCAACTGTTTTTCCTCTTATGGAATCTAGATCTTTCTTTTTCATAAATCACCTTCCCTACTTATGGCTTTTGTTTTAAAAGGCATTTTGTCACCTGCTCTTTTTAATGCTTTTACTACTAAATCTTCTGATACTCCAGCAACTTCATATAAAATTCTACCCGGAGTAACCACAGCAACATATCTATCAATATCACCCTTGCCCCCACCCATTCTTTGGCCGGCCGATCTGGCTGTAACTGGTTTATCCGGAAAAACTCTTATCCATACCTTTCCACCCCTTTTAATACTGTGTGTTATTGCTCTTCTTCCTGCTTCAATCTGAGCACTTGACATCCACGCTCTACCTAGTGCCTTTAAACCATACTCACCAAAAGAAAGGCTTGAACCTCGATAGGATTTCCCCTTCCTTCTGCCTCTAAAATCTTTTCGATATTTTCTTGTTTTTGGTTGTAACATATTTATTTTTCTTTTTGTTTGTGTATATACACTTTTACACCAACATAACCTTGTTTCAATAATGCCGGAACCTGAGCGTAATCAATCTCTTCCCTCATTGTCTGAGCAGGTACCGAGCCCTGATGAAACTTTACAACTCTTGATATTCTTGCGCCCTCAATGCGTCCCGCTAATATAATTTTTACACCCTTGGCTCCTGATTGCATTACTCGCTCTACTGCCTTTGTTGCCACCCTGCGATGAGGAATTCGTCTTTCAAGTTCTCCCGCAATTCTTGTAGCTACCAATTGTGCCGATATTTCGGGGTTTTTTTCCTCATTAACCTTAAGGTCGATCTTTAATTCTTTAACCTTTTTACCCCTTACCTCACTTATTATTTCAAGAATAAACTTTTTTAAATCCTCAAGACCAGTGCCTCCTCTTCCAATAACAACACCGGGTCTTGAAACAGTTAGTATTAAAACCATGCTTTTAGGAAGTCTCTCGATTTCAACACTGGTAATGCCAGCAATTTTTAATTTATCCATCAGAGCATTTCGGATTTTTACATCCTCAATCAAAAACTTCTTGTAATTTGAATCTTCTGAAAACCAACGCGACTTCCAAGGAATGAATTTTCCTACTCTAAAACCTATTGGATTAACTTTTTGTCCCATGGCTATTTTTTACTATCTCCTTTCCCACTAATATTAGTTTTGACGTTTTTACTTTTAGAAACCTTTTTAACTTTACCTTTTTTCACTTTCTCTTTTTCAATTGATACTAAAACAACTCTTATATGACACATTCTTTTAATAATAGGATGAGAACGCCCTCTTGATACCGGACGACCTCTTTTTATTCTTGGCCCATCTCCTACTTGAATTTCCTCTATCTTAAGATCTTGTACTTGCACTCCTTGTTCTTTGGCATTGGCAACTGCTGCTTTCAGTACCTTTTCAATCGGTAGCGCCCCTCTTTTAGTAATATAGGGAAGCTTTTCTATTGCTTCCTCAGGCGGCATTTCCCTTATCATCTCCACAACTGGCCTTACCTTGGTGGGCGATATTCTTATATATTTCTGAGTGTGTATAAATTTCATAATAATTTCTTTTTAAGTTTTTTCAATTATTCTCTTGACAACTTGTCCATGTCCTCTAAAAGTCCGGGTGGGTGAAAATTCACCCAATCTGTGTCCAACCATATCTTCTGTAATATAGACTTCAATAAAAGATCTTCCGTTATGAACTGAAAAGTATTTACCAACAAAATCAGGGGGAATTTGTGAGCCTCTTGCCCAAGTTTTTATTGATTTTCCTTTCTCTCCCATACCAGACTTAACCTTTTTAATAAGTTTTTCATCTACATATGGTCCTTTTTTGGTTGATCTTGCCATAATTTAATGACTATGTTTCCCTGGTTTACGCTTTTTAATAATCAGTTTGTCTGAATACTTCTTTTTCTTTCTTGTTTTTCCTACTGCCGGCTTTCCGTAAGGTGTTTTTGGATACTTCATTCCAACCCCACTTCTACCTTCTCCACCACCGTGCGGATGGGACCCTGGATGCTGAGCTGTACCTCTCACTGTTGGTCTTACTCCCATTCTCCTTTTTCTCCCGGCTTTTCCAATCCTTTCACTTCTAATATCAGCTTTTCCAACTTGACCAATGGTTGCGTAACAACCAGGTTTAAATCTTTTTATTTCACCTGATGGAAGTTTAACAGAAATATATTCTTTTTCCCTCCCATGTATTACTGCGACTGATCCCGCACCTCTCACTATCTGTCCACCCTTGCCTGGCCTTATCTCGATATTATGAATTTGGGTACCAATTGGAATCTTTATTAAAGGCAGTGCATTTCCGGATTCAATAGGCGCAACTTCACTTGCAATAATTTTTTGTCCAAGTTTAAGTCCGAGAGAGGCAATAATATAACACCTATCACCATTCTCAAAACATAAAAGAGCAACATCGGCATTTCTGTTTGGATCATACTCGATCGCCTCAACCCTTGCCGGTATATCACGGCGAGTCCTGGCAAAATCAATTATTCTAAGTTTTCTTTTTCTCCTTCCGCCTTGATGTCGAACAGTAATTCTTCCAAACATCCCTCTTCCAGACTTTTTACTTAATGGTTTTTTTAGTTTTGCCATATTACTTCTTTTTTTTCTCTTCAAATAAATCAATCTTTTGCTTTTCTTTCAAAGTTACAATTGCTTTCTTTTTAGCTTTGGTTAATACCTTTTTCCCCAAGTAATTTCTTCTTACGCCGGCTTTATAATTTGATGTCCTTACCTTAATAACATCCACTCCAAAAAGATCGCTTATAAGTTGTCTTATTTGGTACTTATTTAATCTTCTGTCTACCAAAAAGGTATAATTACCTTCTTTGGCATCATTTAAACTTTTTTCAGTTATGACTGGTTTTACTTTCATTTCTTATCCTTTCTTTCTAGTAACTTTCTTTGGTGTTAAAGCAGTATTTTCAATTAAAATATGACCTCCATAATAAACATCATATGCATTAAGTTTTGGAAACTTTGTTACACTTACTCCTTTTATGTTTCTAAAGGCACGATAGGATTTCTTATTCCCATCATCTAAAACAATCGTTATCTTCTTTATTTTTTCCTTGCCTTTTAAAAACTTCGAAGCTAGTTTGTTGGCATCTTTGGTTTTTTCGAAAGTTGAAATCCCCTCAACTACTGAAACAGAATTATCTTTTGCCTTTAAAGATATTGCAACACCAAGAGATTTCTTCTTCATTTTATTTGGAAGTGTTAATGTTCTTTTTACTCCTTTGGGTCCATGTGCTTTTCCTCCTCCAACAAAAATAGGGGCACTTCTCGCCCCATGTCTTGCTCCTCCGGTTCCTTTTTGCCTGTAAATCTTTCTGGTTGAGGTTCTAATTTCACTTCTGGTTTTAACTTTTGATAAACCCAAGTGTTTTCTATCCTCATATACCCTTAAGGCCTGTGACAATAAATCCATGTTGGGTTTTTCATCAAAAGCTTTTGGTAAACTTACTTTTCCTTTTTTTGTACCGGTTTTAGTTAATAAATCAACTTTAATCATTTTTATGCTTCCTCCTTTTTAGGTTCAGCTTCTTTCTTTTCGCCTTTTTCTTTTTCCTTCTCTTCTGCTTCGCTTTCTTCAGCTTGTTGAATCTGAACTTTTGGTGTTTCTTGCACTAATTCTTCCAATTTTCCTGAAGCAAGCTTTTTAATTATAAGTAAACCTCCCGAATTTCCCGGAACGGGACCTGATAATGCGATTTCGTCTTTTTCGCAATCAATAGATACAATAATTAAGTTTTTAATCGTTACAATATCACTCCCCATTCTACCTCCCATTTTTTTACCTTTCCATACTCTCCCGGGTGTTGTACCTTGCCCGATTGATCCCGGGGCACGATATCTATCTGATTGACCATGGGTTCTGGGGCCCGTAGAAAAACCCCAACGCTTAATTACTCCTGCAAATCCCTTACCTTTACTTACTCCTGTGACTGAAACTAAATCACCTTTTTTAAAAACGTCTTCAAGCTTTAAAACATCTCCTTTTTTAAGTTCAGGCTCCTTTTCAAACCTTACCTCTTTTAAAAATCGAGGCGCCATTTTGTCTTTGGTGATAGCGCCTCTTAAGTGACCTTGAAGTGGTTTGGTGACATTTTTAATTCTTTTGGATCCGTACCCAAGTTGTACAGACCAATAACCATCCTTTTTCTCATTCTTAACCTGAGTAACAATTGAGGGCCCAACTTTTACCAAAGTGACAGGCACCCTTGTATCCTCTACAAAGGTTTGACTCATTTTTCCTTTAGTTGCCAGTAATGATTTCATTTTTTAAGACACAAAAAAAGGCGCCGGTGCGCCTTGTAACGCAAGCCAGTTTACCGATACGTGGTCATTTAGGACGAACTTTCTCCACGATGTGTGAATTATAGCAAAGATTTAAAGCTAGAACAAGACTGGTAATAACTTATTTTTCGGTGGATTTTGAATCAAGAGGATACTTAGTTTTTCGCAAGATAAAACCAATTAGAATAACAACCAAAGCGATTATTCCTTCTATTCTTAATATATAAACCAATTCATTAGAAAATAGTGTATAAATCACATCAATAATACTTCTTGTAAGCTCACTGCTTGCAGATACAACAGTTATTTGTTGAAAATATGGTACTGCAAGAAGATATATCAAAACTCCTCCCAAGGTAATTAATCCTATGTGCATTATTGCCTGAACCCTATCCGATGATGCCCAAAGAACAAAAGCGAAAAGAATAAAACTAAGAAGACCCATTAATGGTCCCAGCCATGACAATGTATAAGTAACACCATAAAGACTTGGAATTTCTTCAGCCTCAACAAGAACAAGTCTAGTATCAAGTTTTGATACTTCCTCCAAGTTCTGTGTAACTTCCTGGGGCAATTCTGCATCAGTAATGGAGGCAACCCCTAAAAGTACACTTGAGATATTAACAATAGGAGTAATATCAAGAGCAATATCCTCAGGTTCCTTTGAAATTACAACTTCATGGAAAGCATCCGCAGTTTCATCCAAAACCACCTTAAACTGACTACTTTGAACAAGTCCACTAATAGTAGATTGTGCAAAATCCCCAACCAAATTATCAAGTATTGGGTGGTTCTTCAACGCCTCATCTACAACGGTTTTTGCAATTGAATCACTAACCGGCCCTGATTGGATAGTTTCAACAACCGTCTTACTAAATACATCCTGGTTATAAATATTGTTTTTGTACCAGTGAGATGTGGTCCAAACAAGAAGACAAACAACAGCAGCAACTATCAATGCCAAAGACAGGGGTTTTGATAACGGTTTCACGATGACTGATTATAACATAACACTATATGCATGCAAGTTTTTAAGTAATGAGTTCTATTTGAGGTTCTAACAAAGCACATTGGAATGAACTAGCTTCAAGATGTTTGATATCATAGAATAGGTTATGGACATAGCTTTCCATGGCTTAGCCGGACTTGCTCTCTCGAAAGCTTTAACTGGAGAATACCTTCCTTCTGCTGCTTTATTTTCAATGCTTCCCGACCTAGGTGCTGTTCCACACTTTTACCACAGTGTAAAGAATTCCTCAAAAATATCTCTTAAACACTTTACTGGTGATTATATGGGGATTAACTATCGCGGAAAATTCCTTAGTGATTTTGACAGAAATATTTACTGGAGTACTCATTCTCTTTTTTCTCTTATCCCTGTCTCTTTAATTGCATTTTTTATATTTGGTAACATATGGTGGATATTATCCCTTTCCTACCTATCCCACTTGATAATTGATGCGTTTACGCATGAACATGAAGCATCTTTCCATCCTCTTTGGCCTTTATCGGATTGGTCAATTAGTGGTAAAAGTTACTCGTCGAATAAAAACGTTCTTTTTCTATCATGGTTTACCTTACTGGTAATTCTACTACTACAATAAAAAAATCGAAAATCACCCTACTCTATGAGCTAGTCACAATAAAAGGTTCCAACAAAGTACACTAGAGTGAGCCAAACTACATTTTAACCTCAATTGAGACTCCAGCTGGAAGATCAAGATTTGAAAGTGAATCAATTGTTCGCTCAGATGGATCTTGAATGTCAATAAGTCTTTTATGAACTAATACTTCAAAATGCTCTTGTGCATCTTTGTCGGTAAAGGGGGATTTTAATACGGGGATTACAGTTCTTTTTGTGGGAAGGGGAACGGGACCAATTATTTTTGCACCGGTTGCAATTGCTACATCCAATATCTTAGCCGCCGCATCGTCTATAACGCGGTGATCGTACGACTTTAGCTTAACTCTTAAACGTCCTGCTGGCATATCCCGTTAAGGTGCTTTTCTAAGGGCTAGGTTTTATTTATTTATCTTGGTGATAACTCCAGCACCCACTGTGCTACCACCTTCACGAATAGCAAATCTCCAACCTTCTTCACAAGCAACTGGTTGAATAAGTTTTACACTCATCTTGGCATTGTCTCCAGGCATAACCATCTCAATGCCTTTTGGTAATGTAACCTCACCTGTTACATCCGCTGTTCTTATATAAAACTGTGGTTTGTATCCTGAGAAGAACGGTGTATGTCTCCCACCTTCATCTTTGCTTAAAATATATACTTCAGCATCAAATTCGGTATGAGGCGTAACTGTGCCTGATTTTGATAAAACCTGGCCTCGCTCAACTCCGGTTTTCTCAGTTCCTCGAAGCAAAACCCCAACATTATCTCCAGCAATAGTTTCATCAAGAGTTTTTCTGAACATCTCAAGTCCGGTAACAGTTGTTTTTGTAGTTTCCTTCAAACCAACTATTTCAATTTCCTCATTAACTTTAAGTTTTCCTCGCTCAACCCTACCTGTTGCTACTGTCCCTCTACCTTTTATTGAGAAAACATCCTCAACCGGCATTAAAAATGGTTTATCAACATCACGCTTTGGTTCAGGAATATAATCATCAACGGCCTTCATAAGCTCAAGTATTTGTTTTTCAGCTTCGGCATCGTCCTCCATAGCTTTTAGAGCACTTCCTCTTATGATTGGTACTTCATCACCTGGATATTCATATTTTTTCAAAAGATCTCTAATATCTGCTTCAACTAGATCAATAATCTCAGGATCATCAACAGTATCAACTTTGTTTAGAAAAACTATAATTGCAGGAACGTTAACTTGCCTTGCCAAAATAACGTGCTCTCTGGTTTGAGGCATGGGTCCATCGGCGGCCGAAATCACCAGTATCGCCCCATCCATTTGAGCCGCACCCGTAATCATGTTTTTAATATAATCAGCATGTCCAGGAGCATCAATATGGGCATAATGCCTTTTTTCTGTTTCATACTCAACGTGGGCAATATTTATCGTTACTCCCCTTTCCTTTTCTTCTGGAGCATTGTCAATATCATAGAAGTCCATTGCCTCAGTTTCATTACCGGATTGCTTTGATAGTACCTTGGTAATTGCAGCCGTTAGGGTAGTTTTACCATGATCAACATGGCCTATTGTCCCAACGTTAACGTGGGGTTTCTTTCTTTCAAATTTTTTCTTTTGTTCTCCTGCCATGTTAGCCTTAGTATTATATCAAGTTTATTAACAAACAAACAAGGGCGTAATGCCCTTATCTTTGGTATTTTAGTAAGGCTAAGAGTACATGTCAAGAGGAAAATACAAATTCCCTTTTTATTATTAACACTCTTCTGGAATTTGTAAGACATTGCATATATAATTGACCCGCATGAATAAGGCTGAATTGTTAAAACAGGAAATAAACGAAAGACGCAGTATTTTAATTAAAAGAGTTCTTTTGATTTGGGCCGTACATACATTCTCCATTGTAATTGTTTCTATGTTTTACGATGGAATTCAAGTTAATAACTTCGGATCAGCAATAGTTTTAGCTTTAATTGTGGGCTTAGTAAACGCAATATTATGGCCACTTTTAAGTAAATGGACACTTAAAATAAATGTTTATACACTTGGACTATTTAACTTTATATCAAACGGGTTTATTTTTTTCCTGTCAGCCGAACTTGTACCTGGTGTAGAAATCGCTAGTTTTTGGGCAGGAATATGGATGGCAATATGGACTACTGTAGCAAATACTATCTTATCCACCTGGCTCTCAATCGATGATGATGATTCATATTTTAAAAATGTTACTCAAAAAAGATTAAAAAAGAAATATAAACCAAGAACTAAAAAGCCCGGAATTATATTTTTAGAAATTGATGGACTTGGTGAGCCGGTACTTAAAAGAGCAATGGAAAAAGGTTATGCTCCTAATTTAAAAAGATGGATTGATGAAAAATCATATCATTTAAAAGAATGGGAAACAGATTTATCTTGTCAAACCGGAGCAAGTCAGGCTGGAATATTACTAGGTAGTAATAAAAATATGCCTGCTTTTCGCTGGGTTGAAAAAGAACGTAACAATAAAATAATGACTTCAACAGGACCCAAAGATTGTCCGGAACTGGAGAAAAGACATTCTAATGGTAAAGGTTTACTGGCAATTCATGGTGGAAGTAGAGGCAACTTATTCTCCGGTGATGCTAGCGATTCAATATTTACATATAGTACAGTGTTAGCGAAAAATAAAAATACACATTATCCATCTTATTATTCTTACTTTTCAGTACCATACAATACAGTTAGAACGCTAACTTTAGCTTTTGGAGAAATGATAAGAGAAGTAAAATCACTACACAGGCAAAAACGGGAAAACATTCTACCCCGTCTTACTAGAAAGAAAAGAAATATTCCTTATATGGTTTTGAGATCTTTTATTTCTGTTGTCTTGCCTGATTTAAATATGGACACAATAATTGGAGACATCGCAATGGGACAAAATGACTCAGTTTATGCAACTTTTGCAGGATACGATGAAGTCGCTCATCACAGCGGCGTAGAAGACATTGATGCATTTGAAACTCTTAAACGACTTGATAAACGATTCGCTCAAGTTGAAAAAGCGGTAAATAATGCAGAGAGGAAATATTACTTAGTAGTTCTGTCTGATCATGGACAAACAAACGGAGCAACATTTAAGCAAAGATACGGATACACGCTGGAAGGATTAGTAAAACAAGCAATTGGTACTGACAAAGCTAACGTAACATCCGTACTTGATACCAATCATGGTTGGGGACATTTAAACGTTTTTCTAAATGACGTAACGCAAGACAAAGAAAAATTATCCTCCGATGCAATTAAAAAACTGGTTAGAGGAAGTATGTATAAAGGCAGTGTTGTAATGGGACCTGAAAACAAAGCTGTACAGACAAAACCCAGTAAAACCAAGAAAAAAGACGGGGCAATTGTTTTGGCATCAGGAAATTTAGGATTAATTTATCTAACAAAATCAAATAAAAGAATGTCGTATGAACAAATTAGAAAGCAATATCCAAATCTAATATTATCCTTAGCTCAACATGATGGAATAGGCTGGCTTTTAGTACAATCTTCAAAATACGGTCCTCTTGTCATTGGCAAAAAAGGGGTGCTGCATTTAAAAAATAACAAACTGGAAGGAGAAGATCCCTTGGCGAATTTTGACAAAAATGCAAGACGACACATTTTAAGATCCAATAGCTTCAAATACATGCCTGATATATTAGTAAACAGCATGTATGACAAGAAAAAAGATGAAGTGGCTGCTTTTGAAGAACTGATCGGATCCCACGGAGGCTTAGGAGGAAATCAAAGCAGGCCATTTGTGCTTTATCCTAAGGCATGGCATACCCCTAAGAAAAATATTGTTGGTGCAGAAGAGCTTCATAAGATAATGAAGGATTGGTTAAAACAAGTCAAGTAAGGCTCTATTCCTTTATTAGTTTTGTCGTTTCACCCTTTTTTGCGGGATGTAATGTAATAACTGTAATTTCCGGTTTACAATTATATCTTAAGCGAAAAATATGTGTGCCCAACCCCGGATTAGTATATAAAACCATTGACCCTACTTTATATATTCCAAGTGGGTATTTTTTGAAACCTTTCCCTCGAATAATTGGTCCTAAGTGTGGAAATACCACTTGACCACCATGAGAATGACCTGATAATTGAAAACTAAAACGATTACTTTTACTTGAAATATCAGCAAAATCAGGTTCGTGAGCTAGAAGTATTACAGGGCCCTTTTTGGGAAGTTTATTAAGAACTTTACCTAAACGATCGTTTTTAGTTACAGAATCATCAACGCCAGCAAAATATAAATGAGTCTTTTTTCTTGTTATTTTGTATGCATCATTTTTCAGCTCAACTATTCTACTATCTTTTAATATATTTCTAACCTTTTTTGAATCAAGCCAGTGGTCATGATTTCCCAATACTGCAAGAGTTGCTTCTTCTGGTTTAAGGCGACTTAAACTCTTTATATAATCGTCAGAAATTTCATCTACTACATAAGAAACAAAATCTCCCGTTATTGCAATTGTGTCAGGTTTTTGAAGATTAATAAGATCCACTACTCCATTTAATCTTGAAACAGAGAGCCAATGGCCCAGGTGTAAATCGGTAATATGTACTACTTTATAACCAGAAAATACGGGGTCCAGTTCTGAAATATAAGCTGATAGTTTAACAATACCAAAGTCCTCCTTTTTGAAATGATGCCTGCCAAGCAATGTAATGCCGTAAGAAATAGTTAATTGAAGGTGTTTTTTTAATAAAAGATTTATACTTTCTAGCTTTTGTTTGATTACAATCATAATTACAATATAATAACAAAGTAATTGTTGCTCAATTAATATTACACGAACCGAAAATACTCAAGCAGAAATAGTAAACAAGATGACTAATTAGCAACTTACTCTTTTGAAGAATTGCCCTCTTTTGATTTACCTGCAATCAAACTTTCGGCAATATTTCCTGGAACTTCTTCATAGTGGCTTGGTTCAATATATGGTGAAGCCCTTCCTTGAGATATTGATCTTACTTTAGTTACATATCCAGAAAGCTCAGCCAATGGAGCTAGGGCATTGATAAAAGTAAGGTTTCCTTTCTTTTCAGACCCTTGAATCTGGGCACGTTTACTGGATAAATTACCAATAATATCTCCCATAAATTCATCCGGCGTGGCAACTTCAACTTTCATAATAGGCTCAATTATAACCATATCAGCAACCTTAACAGCCTCCTCAACCGCCAAAGATCCGGCAATTTTAAATGCAATTTCTGAAGAATCAACGTCATGGAAGGTTCCGTCATATAAATGAACCGACATATCAGTCAGGGGATAGCCCGCCAGTACTCCTTTCTCCATTTTTTCTTTTATACCCTTCTCGATAGCCGGGATAAACTCAGATGGGATAGCTCCTCCTTTTATTTCTGAAACAAATTTAGTACCTTCTCCCCGCCCCAAAGGCTCAACTCTAACAAAACAATGTCCATACTGGCCACGACCCCCGGTTTGTCTGATGTATTTCCCCTCCCCCTTAGCTATTTTTCTAATTGTTTCTTTGTACGCCACCTGTGGTGCACCCGTTTTTGCCGTAACACTGAATTCACGCTTCATTCTGTCAACCAACACTTCCAACTGAAGCTCCCCCATGCCGGAAATAATTGTTTGTCCTGTTTCAAAATCACTTTTTATTTTAAAAGTAGGATCTTCATCGGAAAGTTTCTTAAGCGCTAAGCCCATTTTTTCCTGGTCATCCTTAGTTGCAGGCTCAATAGCTAGTGAAATTACAGGATCAGGAAAAGAGATTGATTCCAATAGAATAGGCTTTTGATAATCACAAACTGTATTACCTGTTGTTGTATCTTTTATTCCGACAACGGCTACAATTTCTCCAGCCCGGGCTTCTTCTATCAACTCTCTTTGATCGGCATGCATTAAAACTAACTTTCCTATCCGCTCTCGAACCTGTTTGGTAGAGTTATAAACAACCTCACCAGCTTTAATCGTGCCTGAATATACTCTTAAATATACTAGTCTTCCAACATGTGGATCAGTTACTACTTTAAATGCCAAGGCTGCCAATGGTTCACTGTTTTTAGGTTCTCTTATTTCCTTTTTGCCTGTTTTGGGACTCACTGCTTCAACGGCTGGTACCTCCAGAGGGGATGGTAGATATTCAACTACTGCATCCATTAATAGTCTAACTACAACAGTTCTATTATCTCCACCTAAAATTGGAAAGAATTTTCCCTGAATTACTCCTTTCCTTATTGCTTTTTTAATGTCAGCTTCATCAAGCTCTTTTTCATCAAGATATTTTACTAAAACCTCATCATCATATTCAGCAACTCTTTCAATAAGTTCGCTTCTTAATTTCTTTGCCTTTTCCTTTAAATCACCAGGCACTTCATTCTCCTTCATTTTATTATCTTCAATTCCCTTGTACGTATAGGCTTTCATCTTAATTAAATCAACAACTCCATGAAGGTCATGCTCTATTCCAATTGGCAACTGAATTGGGTAAGCATTGGCACCAAGTCTTTCCTGAATTGATTTAATACTTCCATCAAAATCAGCACCAATCAGATTAAGTTTATTTAAAACACAAATACGAGGTACTTTATAACGATCAGCCTGACGCCATACTGTTTCGGATTGTGATTCAACTCCTGTTCTTCCATCAAAAACCATAATGGCGCCATCTAAAACTCTAAGTGATCTTTCAACCTCGGCGGTAAAATCAATATGTCCCGGAGTATCAATAATATTAATACGATAGTTCCCATTCTTAACTGAAGATGGAGTTTGCAACTCCCAAAAAGTAGTAATAGCAGCCGAAACAATGGTAATACCACGTTCTCGTTCCTGCTCCATCCAATCAGTTGCTGTTGTGCCTTCATCGACAGATCCCAACTTATAAGTTTTACCTGTCTCAAAAAGTATTCTTTCAGTAGTAGTTGTCTTTCCTGCATCAATATGTGCAATTATCCCAATATTTCGGATCATTTCCATAGGAAGGTCACGGTCTTTTGTGGCCGTAACAATTAAAGCTGCTTTTTTCTTTTTAACCTGTGCTGGCATATTACTTATTTTACATAAAAAACCGCTCCCATTAGGAAGCAGTTAACAATTTATCTTGCCATTTACCAACGAAAATGACTAAAAGCACGATTTGCTTCTGCCATTTTTTCAGTATTTTCCCTTTTATTTACTGCTCCGCCTTCTTTCTTTGAGGCTTCAATTATCTCAGCCGACAGTTTATCTGCAAAGGTATGATAATCAGAATTAGATCTTGCCCTTGCTGCCTGAACTAACCACCTGATTCCTAAGGTTTCTCGTCTTGAACCCCTTACACTCATTGGAACTTGGTAAGCAGCTCCTCCCACTCTTCTTGGTCTTACTTCCATTGTTGGTTTTATATTTCCCAAGGCTTCAGAAAAGATCTTAATAGGATCATCTTTAGTTTCTTCTTTTATTATTTCAAAAGCTTTATAAACTTGTTTTTGAGCTACACTTTTTTTACCGTCACGCATGCTGTAGTTAATAAGCCTGGTTACCACTTTATTTTTATAAATTGGATCCGGCTCTATTTGTCTTGGTGTTACTTTTCCTCTTCTTGGCATATTAATTGGTTTCTTCAGGTTTTGTTTCAGGTGCTCCTTCAACTTCGCCCTCACTAGCTACTTCTACAACTCCTGTCTTTTTTGTCCCATATCTACTTCTTGACGTTTTTCTTCCAACAACTCCAGTTGCATCTAGTGCCCCTCTTACTATTTGATACTTTACTCCCGGTAAATCTTTAACTCTTCCACCCCTAATTAACACAATGGCATGTTCAGCCAATTGATGTCCTTCTCCTGGAATATAGGCTGTTACTTCCTGCTTATTTGATAATCTTACTCTCGCTACTTTTCTTAAGGCTGAATTAGGTTTTTTGGGAGACATCGTTCTTACTTGAATAACCACACCACGCTTAAAAGGAGACGAATGTTCACCAAAAGCCCTGTCTTTGGCGTTAAACCACTGCCTAAGTGCGGCCTTTTTGACCTTTTTCACTTTTCTCTTCCTGCCTTTTCTTACTAGTTGTGATGCTGTTGGCATAATTTATATCTTTAATATTTTATACAATGAAATCTACTTAAGATGACGAAATAGTTTCTGGCAGAACCGGAATCAACCTTCCAATAATTACGCTTTCTTTTAGACCTATTAATTTATCTTCTCTTCCCATAAGTGCCGACTCTGTTAACACATCAGTTGTCTGTTCAAACGAAGCCGCCGATAACCAGCTGCTTGTATATATAGACCTTCTTGTAATACCCAGTATTTCTTGTTGTGCACTTGCGGGTTCCCCGCCGGCTGCCAAAACCTTTTCATTTTCTTCCTCAAATGCTGCTCTATCAATTAATTCTCCCGGTAGTAATGCTGTATCACCTGATGTCATAACTCTAACCTCATCACTCATTTTTCTCACTATTACCTCAAAATGTTTATCATGAATAGGAATTCCCTGCGATCCATACACGTACTGGATTTGATCAATTAAATATCTTTGTGCTGCCCTTAAACCTTTTATTGATAAAATCTCTTTAATATTTAAAGATCCGGCAGCAAGGGGTGTCCCGGCATCAATTAATTGTTTATCACTTACGGCAAGTTTTAAGGTTCTCGGAATTAAATATTCCCTTTCTTCCTTTGGTTTTGTTGCAACAGAAGTAACTACTACCTTCCATCCCAAATCAGTCTCAATCGTCCGCACTTTTCCAGGTATTTCGGATAAAGGTGTAGCAACTTTTGGTGTTCTGGCTTCAAATAATTCCTCAACACGAGGTAAACCTGTAGTAATATCAAGCCCAACTATTCCCCCTGTGTGAAATGTTCTCAATGTTAACTGTGTTCCCGGTTCACCAATTGATTGTGCTGCTAAAACTCCAACGGGGGTACCAACCTCGACAATATCGTTCGTCGACAAATCCCATCCATAACACTTTGCACATATACCATGTCTTTCAATACAAGCAAGCGTTGAACGTACCACTACTTTGTCAATGCCAGATTTATCAATCTCAACAGCTTTTTCCTCAGTAATCATATCACCCTTAGCAACGTATAATTTTTCTTTCTTGCCTTGACTTGCCTTTACGTCTTCAAAAACCACCCTTCCCGTTATTCTTGATACAAATGGTGCCCTGCTTTCATTTCTTATAATATCTAAGCCTTCCTTGGTACCACAATCTTCTTCCCTTACTACCATATCGTGAGCCACATCAACCAAACGTCTTGTTAGATATCCTGCATCAGCTGTTTTCAAAGCTGTATCAGTTAAACCCTTTCTTGAACCTCTGCTTGAAGTCACGTATTCAAAAACTGATAATCCTTCTCTGTAATTAGACTTTATCGGAAGTTCAACAATTTGTCCCAATGGATCAACCACCAAACCTCTAATTGCAGCCATCTGTTTTACCTGGTCTCTGCTGGTTCTACCCACCTTAGCATCAATTACCATCTTTATTGGATTTCCTTCCTTTAATAAATCCCAAGTTTTATCGGCTAATTCCTGAGTCGTTTCAATCCAAACACCATTAGTCAAACGTTTCTTCTCATCTTCTGTAATTAGTCCTTGTTCAAAGTTTAATTCAATTTCGGCTATTTGCTTTTCAGCTTCCTTTATCATTTTCTCCTTATCTGGATATAAAAGTGCATCAGGGATACCAAAGGACAAACCTGAAACGGTGCCACCATAAAATCCTAAATCTTTAATGGCATCAACCATTTCCACTAATTTGTCATTTTCCACACTTGTAAAGGCTTTCACAAAAAGATCCTTTATTACATCAGAAGAAGCAGCTTTATTTACATAATCAAAACCATCCGGGAGAGCCTCATTAAAAAATATTCTACCAACTGTAGTCTCTATTACCTCTTTACCCAGTCTTATACTTATAACTTGCCTTATCGTGATATTCCCAGTCTGGTATGCCACTATTGCCTCATTAAGATCTGAGAAAATTCCCTCATGTGGCTTTATCTTACTATCCATTGAGGTCAGATAATATACTCCCAAAGCCATTTCTTTCTTTGAAGGAGTAGCAATAGGTATTCCATCAGCCGGTTTTAAGAGATTTCGGCTCGGCAACATGATTTCCCTTGCTTCCTTTAAAGCCTTTTTTGAAAGAGGAACGTGAACTGCCATCTGATCGCCGTCAAAATCAGCATTAAAACCTGCGCACACTGCAGGATGAAGTCTGATTGCATTACCCTCGATTAAAACGGGGTAAAAAGACAAAATACTTAATTTATGAAGAGTGGGAGCACGGTTCAGAAGAACTGGATGATTTTTGGTAATTTCTTCTAAAATGTCAAACACCTCAGGAGGTTTTCTTTCCAACATGTTCTTGGCACTTTTTACATTTGGAGCAATACCTCTTGAAATCATCTCCCTTAATACAAATGGTTTAAACATTTCCAGTGCCATCTCTTTCGGCAAACCACATTCATTAAGTTTAAGTTCAGGTCCAACCACAATCACTGATCTTCCCGAATAATCAACTCTTTTACCCAGTAGGTTTTGCCTGAATCTTCCTTGTTTTCCTTTTAACATATCAGAGAGTGATCTTAAAGGTTGCCTTCCTCTTCCTCTTCTGGTTGCTTTTCTTTGCGAAGCATCAATTAAAGAATCGGCTGCTTCCTGAAGCATTCTTTTTTCATTTCGTAGAATTATCTCAGGGGCCCCTAATCCAATTAAATGTTTTAATCTGTTGTTTCTGTTAATTACTCTTCGGTAAAGATCATTTAAATCGCTGGTTGCAAAACGGCCACCGGAAAGCTGAACCATCGGCCTTAAATCCGGAGGTAAAACAGGAAGAACTTTTAATATCATCCAGGCAGGATTAATTTTTGCTCTGCTTAAACTATCAACCAGTTTTAATCTTTTAGATAGTTTTACGTATCTTGCACTAGATACTTTAACTTCGTCCAGTTCGTTTCTCAATTCTTGTGCTAGCTTTTCAACGTTTACTTTTTCAACGGCTGCCAAAACCGCCTCGGCTCCCATCTTAACTTCAAAAAATGACACTGCCTCATAACGAGACAGTTGATCATATTCTTCTTCACTTAAAACATTATGCGGTTTTAATGTTTTTACAGCTGAGGTTAAATTACCAAAGATTTGACCCGTTCTGTCAAGATCAATTTCCTCTTCCTCAGCTAATGCTTGCTCTTTCTTTCTTAAACCAAGCTCGATTTCACTAACTGCAAGAGCGAGTTGTTCTTTGTTTTTTATCTTACTAACTATTTTTTTCTTTTCTTCTTTGGAATCTGTATCTAGTTTTTCTTTCCTTTCAGCATAATCTTCCTTTATTTCATTTTCTTGCTCTTGCCTTGCCTTTTCTAAACTTTTTATAGCTTCTTTCCTTCCCTTTTCTTCTGTTTCCAGTACTAAATATCTTGCAAAATAGATAACCTGCTCAATAGCTCTGGGGGGAACACCCAAAAGCAAAGAGATTTTCGAAGGAGCTCCTTTGAAAAACCAAACGTGTGCAACCGGACAAGCAAGACTTATATGGCCCATTCGTTCTCTTCTTACTCTGCTTTGTGTTACCTCAACACCGCATTTATCACAAACCACACCTTTATATCTTATTCTTTTATATTTTCCACAATAACACTCCCAGTCTTTAGTTGGACCAAAAATCCTTTCATCAAAAAGCCCATCTTTTTCCGGTTTTAGAGTTCTGTAGTTAATTGTTTCCGGTTTAATTACTTCACCACGAGACCACTTCCTAATCTCAGCTGGCGATGCCAGTTTAATAACTAGGCTTTTAAAATCCCTTAATGTTTTTAAATCTGATAATGGTTCCATTTTATTATTTTGCTTGCTTTACTTCCTTCACTTCCATCTTTCCTTTTGGATCAATAAGTTCCGAGGTTGCCACTTCAGCTGCACCAAACTCCTCCATCAACTCTTTGGCTTTTTCCTCATCATACTCTCCCTTGTCAGTATAAGCTCCACCTTTTGCAATGATTATCAATCCAAGTGCATTTAACTCTCTTACCAAAACCCTAAAACTCTCCGGAACTGTAGCCTCTGGTATCTCAGTCCCTTTAACAATTGCTTCAAATGCACGCGCTCTTCCTAATACATCATCTGATTTTATAGTCAACATCTCCTGCAATGTATAAGCCGCCCGATGAGCTTCTAATCCCCATACCTCCATTTCACCCAATCTTTGACCTCCCATTTGTGCCTTACCCCCTAATGGTTGTTGAGTAACCAGCGAGTAAGGTCCGGTTGATCTGGCATGAGTTTTGTCCTCAACCATGTGGGTTAGTTTAAGAATATATCCAATTCCTACAACAGTATCTTCCATAAAAGCTTCCCCGGTTTTTCCATCATATAATTTTGATTTTCCATCAACAGGAAGACCAGCTTTTCTAAGCTCTTTCATCATTAAATCATCATCAATTCTATCAAAAACCGGAAAGGCTGCTTTTTCACCACTTTTCGCAAGAGCATAACCAAAGTGGCATTCAAGCAGTTGCCCCAAGTTCATTCTCCCAAGCACTGAGATTGGAGAAAGAATAATATCAACGGGTGTTCCATCCTCTAATCGCGGCATGTCGGCTGCAGGGAATATTTTTGCAATAACCCCTTTATTCCCATGTCTTCCGGACACCTTGTCTCCGACAGTAATTTTTCTCATCTGTGCTACTCTGACAATAACTTTCTTTAAAACCCCCGGTCCCAATTCATCTCCTTTTTCTCTATCAATTATCTGAACATCAACAACGATTCCTTTTTCACCATGAGGAACCTTAAGTGATGTGTCTCTTACTTCTCTTGCCTTTTCCCCGAAGATTGCTCTTAAAAGCCTCTCCTCTGAAGTAAGCTCTGTTTCCCCTTTGGGTGCAATTTTCCCTACTAAAATATCATTTGGCCCAACTTCTGCACCAACTACAATAATCCCATCTCCGGCTAAATTGGCCAATTCTGTCTCTGCAACATTGGGAATATCTCTTGTCAGCTCTTCCGGACCCAATTTTGTGTCAACAACATCAGCATCATACTCTTCAATATTAATCGAGGTTAATAAATCCTCTTTTACTAACCTGTCAGATACTAGTACAGCATCCTCAAATCCGTAACCTTCATACGATGTATATGCCACAACTAAATTTCTACCAAGTGCCAACTCTCCTCCATCAATTGATGGCCCATCCGCTAACAAATCACCCACTTTAACTTTATCTTTTGGTTTGACCACAATTTTTTGGTTATAACACGTAGAAGAATGTGAGGCTCTTTTATACTTAATCAGGACATATGTCTCATACTTACCATCTTTTGATATCTCAATATCCTCAAGTGATGGATCCCCGGTCTTATTATTTAGTTTAATAACAATTTGATCTGCGCTTGCAGACTCAACTACACCCGCATGTCTTGCGATAACAACTCTGGCCAAACCTTGAGCCACTTCCTCTTCCATTCCAGTCCCAACAATGGGAGCCTCTGTCGATACTAGCGGCACTGCTTGGCATTGCATATTAGATCCCATAAGAGCACGATTCCCATCATCATGCGCCACAAATGGAATTAGTGATGTTGAAGCTCCAATTACTTGGCGTGGAGTAATATCGACATAATCAACTAAATTTGCCGCCCCTTCAGTAATTGCACCCTTATATCTCAGGGGGACACGACTGTTAGTAATATAGCCATAACGATCAGTATCAATACCAGCATGAGTGATATACTTATCATACTCATCGTCAGCTGCCAAATACTCAACCTTATCGGTTACTTTTACCCTCGTTTTTCTACCACTTTTTACTTTTTTGACTTTACGATAAGGTGTCTCAATAAACCCAAAATCATTAACGCGGGCATAAAGAGCCAAATGGGTAACCAGGCCAATATTTGGTCCCTCTGGCGTTTTAACGGGATCAATTCTTCCATATTGTGAAGCATTAACATCTCTTATAGAAAAGGAGGCTCTCTCTCTATTAATTCCACCTGCCCCCAAAACTGATATTTTCCTTAAGTTCTCAAGCTCACTCAAAGGATTTGTATCATCTAATATTGCCGACAACTGATTTGATCTGAAAAATTCATTTAATGAAGCAATTAACGGTCTTGCATTAACTAAAAGTGAAGGGCTGGGCTTGTCATCAGGTGAAATTAAACTCATTTTTTCTTTAATGGCTCTCTCGAGTCTTAATAGTCCAATTCTAAAAGCATTAATTGCAACCAATTCTCCCACTCTTCTTAGTCTTCTATTAGCCAGGTGATCGATGTCATCAACGTTACCCTTACCATTTTGCAGGCCAACAAGATAAGTCAGCAAACCAACAATATCTTGTCTTGTTAAAACATAATTTTCTTTTTCGTTGGGCAAGTTAAGACCAAGACGCTTGTTAATTTTATACCTTCCCACTTCACCCAAATCATATCTTCTATGATCTTGAAAGCTGGTGTTAAATAGATTCTCAGCATTTTCAAGAATTACCGGTTCGCCCTGTCTCATTTTTCGGTAAATTTCAAGAAGCGCTTCAGGTTTTGATTCGGTATTATCTTTTTCCAAGGTCTTTTCGATATACTGATGGTTTGGATCTATATCTACTTCAGCAAAAAGTTTTCTGATCTCCTCATCTGTTTCAACTCCAAAGGCTCTTAATAATACTGTGGCCGATACCTTCCTTCGTCTATCAATTCTTGCCGCAATAACATCATTTTTTGAAACTTCAAACTCAAGCCAGGTACCATGAAGCGGTCTTGCCTCAGCCGTATAAAGCATGCGACCCGAGCCGGCATCTAAATCACCCGAAAAATATACACCCGGTGATCTTACTAGCTGATTAATAACAGCCCTTTCAATTCCATTAATAATAAAAGTTCCACGTCTGGTCATTTGCGGTATTTCTCCTAAAAAGACATCTTGACTAACTTTTTTGCCAGTCTTTTTGTTAACCAGGGTTGCACAAATTGTTAGTGTGGCGGAGTAAGTAAGACCTTTCTCAAGCGCTTTTCTTACTGTGAGAGAATCCTCTCCGAGAGTTGGGTTCTCGAGAATTAATTGCCAGTTCTTACCGGTAAAATCGTCAATTGGAGATATCTCATTTAATTCTCTTTTAATTGCTTTTTCTAGAAACCAATCCCACGAGTCCTTCTGAACACGAATGAGATCAAGTTTAGGTAAATTACTTTCTTCTTTTCCAAAGTTGATTCTAGTTTTTTTAGCGGCCATTAGCTTCGTTTGACAAAATAAACACCCTTTTTTGGGGGTGCAATTTGGTTTTTTAATACGCAAAAATCCCAAGATTACTTGGAACGCAACCATAAAGCGTAATAATTACGCCTAAATGGGATTATACCGCTAATAAAAATTCTGTCAAGAGCTTAAAGTCTTATTTACCTAAATACCTGGCAACATTATTACTATGCTCTTCTTGAGTTTTAGCATAATGAATTACTCCCTTATCATCATGAATATAGTACCAATAATCACTTTTCTTTGGATAAACGGCCGCCTGAAGAGAAGTCAATCCAGGATTGGCAATTGGTCCAGGAGGAAGAGTTGCATATTTATAAGTATTGTATTGAGAATCTATATCAAGATCACTTCTTGTTAATATTGGCCACCATTCACAATTTGAAATTCTTACACCGCAATTCAATGAACTCACTGCATACTGAACAGACGCATCTACCTGTAAGGGCCAACCTGCATCGAGCCTTTTAAGAAGTATTCCTGCTACAACCGGCCTTTCATCTGTACCTTTAGTTTCTCTTTCAATAATTGAGGCAAGCGTCACAACTTCACTTAAACCCAAACCATTATTTTCAATATCCTCATTTAAATCTAATGCTTTCTTATCAAAAGTTTCACTCAACACAGAAATCACCTTTTGAGCACTAACCTCTTTTGGAAAAAGATAGGTATCCGGAAACAAATAGCCTTCCATCCCGTCAGAATAGAAAAGAAATTCATCAATAAATATCTCATCTTCCCCATTCTCTTTTTCAAGTCCTTGTGCAAAACGAATTGCAATCTCTTCTCTTCGCAAGCCCTCTGGTATCGTAATCCAAAGTTCTATGGGACCTGATAGTAAAGTCTCCACTATCACAAAAAGTGAATTACTGGGTGATAAATCAAACTCCCCAGCCTGAATACTATCTGCTTTGCCTGTTACTTGTGTGTATATTTTAAAGGCAAGTGCACTTTTTATTATTTCCTTATCCTCAAGCTTGTTGGCAATTTGCATTGCAGAACTCCCTTTGGGAATTATAAAGCTATAATTTTCTTTATCATTGCTTACGGGCCCAATACTCGCATTCCACCAATACCAACCCGAAAGAGAAAAGATAACAATAAAAAGTACCAAACTCAGTAATCTTAGAAAATATCTTTTCATATAAATCTATACTTCTTCAAGAAGAGCTCTTCGATACTTTTTTGTTTTGGGGTTATAGATAAAAATTCTTCCACACTCACAGGTTACTTTTTTAGTTCCCTCAACGTGCTTTACTTTCTTTCCCTTTGACAACGGTTTACCACAACCCACACACCTGCCTTGGCTCATCAACCATGCCTGAATCGGAGCTATTGGCTTTTTAAACATTGTAGTAAAAGTATAACATAATCCTAGCTTTGTCAATTTATATTTCAGCTTTATCTAGATAGTTTTGAAGTAAAAGCGTAGCAGCATATGCATCTTCAAATTTCTTCCTTTTCTTCCTTCCTATCTCTGCTTCAATTGATAATCTTTGTGCCATTATTGTTGTAAGAGTTTCATCCTGAAGATCAACCGGGATTATTATTTTTTCTCTAAGCTTATCTGCAAACTCTTTCGACTCCTTTGCCATTTCACCCTCAGAAATTCCAACCACAACCACTTCTATTTTCTCTTTCTTTAAAACTCCTATTATCTTTGTTATCGCTTCACCAATGGTTTCGAAGTGAATTACATCATACGGTTCGGCCAGCATTGATATTGCTAAAGCAAGACCTATCTTTTTTCTTCCGTAATCAAGTCCTAGTATTGACATTTGCTTGTTCTGGGGGAACTACCCTGGCTCTAACTATTAAACGCTTTGGTTTTTGTGGATGCCCGGGAGGAGTACAAGTTACCAATGTAACAAACGAGTCAGATGAATTTTGTTCCAATACTTGAATATCTGTTGGCAATACTTCAAACATATCCTCCACAACATAAGTAAAATCCAAGCCATCATAGGTAATAAATATTTCATCTCCCTTCTCCAGAGTTGGTAACTTAGAAAAAATAGCAATATAATCTGTGGGGTCATAAAAACTAGGCAGTATTGAATGGCCAAAAATAACTGAATTGCCACGCTTTCCGGGAAGAGCAGTACCGGGGTATTGAATTAAACTCTCAGACAAATCCTCGCCACCAATAGTTACAGTTGCATCCTCAATTCTTAATGCAGGGATTGTGAGATTGTAATATGCCACTTTGGGTGGAGAATAATCAGCTTGTTTTTCTCCTCCAATGAACCAGTTACTTGCTTTGGTATAGTCATACTGAGCCATATCGCTTCTATCTTCAGCCATGGGACTAATTAAACTGGGAAACTTTTCTCTTGATATCAGCTCGTATGAAACTAAAGGATAAAGAGTCGCACTCAATATTAAAACCCCAATTAATCCAAAAAGAACAGCCACTACCTGAAACAATCGTTTTTTCTTCATAGCATAATTAAAGTATATCTAGACCATATAATCAAATCTTTACATAATAATTCAACTTTATAACCAAATATAATAAAAGGGTTAAATTATTTCTGCGAAGATACCTCAATTGTGATGTTTTTACTAATTCTTGGAAGGGTACCCAATCTCCCCGGAAATCTTGGTATAATTACGATTTCAGCTCTTTCGAATCCCTCTATATCAGTTAAAAATTCTTTTGCCAGTGGGGGATATTTTCCTTTTATTTTCTCAACTACCTCATCCGGTTTCACCTCAGGAAGCAAGTTTGCACCAAAAGTAACTGTTAATTCATAAATGCCCCCATCTTCATCAATGAATTCAAATGTGACATCTATTTGGTCTTCTCTTAATACAAAGCCTTCAGCCACCCTGTCTTTGAGGACTTCCTGAGCAACCTCTATAAGATCAGCTTTTTTCACTATCAATACACTTGCTTCAATTTCCAAAGATAATTTCAAAGTAGAAGCCTCATCACCAACTTTGTTGCTGAATTCCTTATCAGTAATGTCCACTTTAGTTGCTTCTTCGATCAGAAAATCTCCCTCTTCTAACTCGGACCGTGTTTCTTGAATTATTTCTTCAACAAGTTCTTCCTTTAAATCTTCTTCCAATTCTTCCCTGTCTTCTTCCGAAACAGCATTTATTTCCCTGCTTGATCCTCCTGAAAAAGAAGATTCATTCTTTGCTTCAATTTCACTTGTGGGAAAATTACTTACAGTAAAAGATTCACCGGATGCTAAATTATACTGTGCTCCAATATCTTCTGCTGTTATTTTTGTATTAACGGTTCCCGGAGTACTTGCACTACCACTGGCCACCGTAACCCCATCATCTAGAGTGAACACCAAATTACCAGATCCGGTCAAAACTGTACCTGACGGAACCGTTAGTAAAAGTCCAGCTCGATAAAGAGTAACTTCACCCGTAGCCCTTTCACCAACAGTCTTCGTGCCCGTTGTTGATTTTGTTTTATCTCCACTGTTGGTCTTTGTAACAAGTTTGCCCGGCAATATGCCTTCCTCACTGTCCGCGCTCTCAATACTTGGATCAACAAAAACTGATACTGACTCCTCAAGTTGATATGGCGATACATATACGGTAACAGTTGCCTTAGGAAGATACCACCAGGCAATAAAACCGCCCACTATTAGTATCAAAAAAGTAATGCCGCCAGCAATTAATATTTTCTTTCCGCCACTCCCCTCCTTAATCTTACCCGCAGAGGATAATTTCCCGGCTCCCTTATTGATACTACTTATTAATTTAGCCGGGATTGCTGCCAAAAAGGCCAGAGGGGCAGCTAAAGCCAATTTCTTTTTACCTTTCAACTGATCCTGTGGAATAGATTGTGGCCCCGAATCTACAATTGGCTGATTTGCTTGCGGTGCAGGAACTTCCTGTGATTTCTCTTCAGCCGCTTTATCCTTTATTGGTACCCCAGATGCCTTAGTGGCCACATCTTGTCCAACTACAAAACCTAAAGCTGCAGGGCTTACTTTCTCGATATTACTTTTCTCGTTAACTTCTTGCTCTACTGCGTCTTTTTTTTCTTCTTTTGGCTCCTCTTTCTCACCCACGACTCCCTCAACCGAAGCCGCACTTGCAAGTTCAGAGCCTCCAGCAAGAGCTGTTGCTAACACTTTTTTATCCGACTCGATCATTTCAACTTTAGGTGTATGCAAAAACTTAATCTTCTCATACTTATCCCAATCAGCCTTAAGAAGAGATTGCTTTACTTCTTCCAGTTCTGCTTCTTTCCCGTTATAAAGAACAAATCTTGAAGGTAGGGGCTCATCAGTGGCAAATCTGGTTAATCCTTCTGCGATATCATCAGCCGCAGAAACACTTCTAGCAACAAGAGAGCTCCCCTTTAATTCCCCCATCTTAAACAAGGAAACGTCAAGATCATCTTTTCCGACGCCTAAAACTATTGCACTTAAAGGACTTCCTTCCTCTGATTTCAAATAATGAGCCACAGCTTCAGGCAAAACAACAAACCCCACGGGTTCAAGTGATAGTTTAGAACAAATTTTTTTAATTTTTTCTAAATATTCTGCTTTTATCTGTCCTTCACTTACCCAGTTACCAGATACTCCAAACACAGTTTTTGTGGGCTCACTTTCTTCCTCGGGATGATCTTGAATTGCGCCGGATAAAGCAGTGTCGGCGGAATTAATAAGTTCTTCCTCAGATTCCCAAGCGGCATTTGGACTTACTGAGATAATTTTTACTTTACCATTCTCAATTGCCCATATCCCAGCCTGAACCCAGCCGGGTTCTATTACAAGAGCCCAGTAATACTCTTTTTTTTCTTCTTTTGATAACACAGCTTTGAGGTCAACCATATATATACTAACCTAGTCTTTTGACACTTCAGCGTAAAGACGCATCAAACCAGAACCTATTTTCTTCTGCTTTATTATTCTAACATGACCAATCTTCCCAGTTGAAGTAACATGTGGCCCCCCACACACTTCCTTTGAAAACCATTCTCCTTTAGGATCGCCAATTGTATATACTTTCACTTTCTCTCCATATTTCTCACCAAAAAAAGCAAGGGCACCCCCATCAACGGCTTCTTTATAGTTTCTTGTTTCAAAACTAACCGGCAAATCTTTTTTTATTACCTCATTTATTACATCTTCAACCCTCTTTAATTCATCATTAGTTAATTTCACATCGTGGGAAACATCAAATCGCAATCTCTCTTTTGTAATATTTGAACCCTTCTGGCCAACATGATCTCCCAATACTTTCCGTAAGGATGCATGAAGCAGGTGAGTTGCAGTATGAAGCTTTGTAACCTCTTCTCCCGAATCAGCAAGACCTCCTTTAAACATTCCTGAACTAGCCGTTCTTGAAAGACTTTTGTGTTTTTCAAACTGATTTTCAAATTGGCCTTTATCTATATCTTGTCCCTTTTCCTTTGCAATCTCTTCAGTCAATTCAAGTGGAAAGCCGTAAGTTTCATAGAGGAAAAAAGCTTTTTTCCCATCCAGTTTATCTATTTTCTCAATCTCTTTTAACCCTTTTTCTAAAGTTAACATAAACTTTTTCTCCTCTTCCTGCAAGAAAAACAATATCTCTTTTTCCTCTTCTTTTAGTTTCGGATATTCTTTATTAAAAGTTTCAATCACTGCTTTAGAAATAGGTTTTATAAAGGTTTTGTCCATTCCCAATACTCTACCAAAACGAACAGCTCTTCTTATCAATCTTCTTAAAACATAACCCCTCTCTTTATTAGAAGGAACAATTCCTTCAGCCAAAACAAAAGTGGATGCTCTTATATGATCTGCAATTACTCTATGTTCCTTTTCATTTCCTTTATAGGTGGTTTTAGTTACTTCTTCGATTGAAGCTATTATCTTTCCCCACAAATCCTCAACCTGATAAACATCCTCAAACCCTTGAAGAACTGCGGTTGTCCGCTCCACTCCCATACCGGTATCAACATTTTTTTGTTTTAAGGGAATAAACTTGCCATCCGAAGTTTTATTATATTGCATAAAAACATCATTCCATATTTCAATAAAGCGTCCGCAATTATCGCCTGGTTTGCAATTTGCGCCACAAGCTCTTCCAGTTACATCATAAAACATCTCACTATCAGGACCACAAGGCCCAGTATCTCCTGCGGGTCCCCACCAGTTATCTTTTTTTCCGTAAAAAAAGATCCTTTTTGAGGGTATTCCGATCTTTTTCCAAATCCCAGCTGACTCTTCGTCTTTTGGAGCATCCCTATCTCCTGCAAAACAAGTGACCCAGATTTTGTCCTTGTCTAAATTCAACTCCTTGGTTAAAAATTCAAAAGAATATTCAATTGCTTCGCTTTTCCAGTAATCACCTAGTGACCAATTTCCCAGCATTTCAAAAAAAGTATGATGAGAAGCATCGCCCACTTCATCAATGTCTCCTGTTCTTAGGCAAATTTGATTGCTGACAAGCCTTTTACCCTCAGGGTGTGGTCCACCCAAAAGATAAGGGACCAAGGGATGCATACCAGCTGAGATAAACAAGGCTGAAGGATCATTCTCTGGAACTAAAGAGGTAGAAGGGACCAGTACATGATCATGGTTTTCAAAAAACTTAATATATTTTTTCTTTAATTGACTTGCCCTCATGCCTAAAATTATACCTTTTCGTAAATTGAATTCATACCGTTAATATAGAACTTGTCTAATTTATTTCTTCTTTGAAGTATCACCCACAAACTTCGTATCACCTCTGTCTTTCATTTTTTTTCCTTTCCTAAACATTTCTAAAACTCCTGTTAGTTTTTCTGGTCTAATCAAGCCTCCACCCAATATTGAATCCTCCAAAATACTATTTAATCTTTTTATTGCACGTCTTAAGTCAAGCATTACAAATATAACTTGTACTCCAACAATAACCAGAAGAATAGTCAAAATTATTACGACCACTACCAGTAGTATTTGAATATCACTCATATTAACTAATAATCAGTTTCAATTTTACGACGAATCGTACTCTCTTTTCCAGACCTGGATTTTGCAACTACAACAATTTCTTTTGTGTCTTTGGTTATCGCAAGATCAATCATAAACTCACCCCCATCATTAACTATAATCGGCTGATTATTAATAACGACAGTAGCATCATTATCAGTCCTGCCTTCAACTTTTACAATCATCTCACTCATTCTCATACCATCCTCAGGAGAAATAACTTCCAACAAAGGTGGTCTAATGAAACTTATGTATTGATAACCCAAATAACTAAATATCACAGCCAAACTTATTGCTACTCCAACAATAAAAGTTAGTCTTGGACTCCAAGAAAATCGCTTAACCACATCGGGTTTGGGATTAACAGGCAAACTTTTAGGAGGATAGTCTCGTCTTAATATTGCAGCTTCCCTTTCGGGGTCTAACTCTAAAAAGGCAGCCAAGCTTTTCACAAATCCCAAAACTACCGGGTAATCAGGAAGCTCCTCCCACTCTTCTTCTTCTAAACTTTTAATGAATTCTTCCTTTATCCTTGTTCCCTTTTCGACTTTTTTATAAGAGTACCTTTTTGATATACGCTTTTCTTTAAGATGCTCACCTATTGTCTTCATATTTTTGTTATGTAGCGGCGGAGCTCCCCTTGACTGATGAGGATAAATATTCTTCGGCACTTTGAATAAGTACATCTCTTGGTTTTGACCCATCAGACGGGCCAACCACTCCAGCCGACTCCAATTGATCAACTAATCTTGCAGCTCTTGCATATCCTATTGAAAGTCTCCTTTGAAGAAGTGATGCTGAAGCCCGATCGTATTGACAGACAATCTTAACTGCTTCGGTAAAGAGCTCATCCATATCCCCATCCACCCCAACAACCGTAGTAGTTCCCGGTTTTGGCATATCAGTAACATCCTCTGTATATTGCGGTGTTACTCCCTGATTTTTCAAAAAGCTTACCAAAGCATGTGTTTCTTTTTCTGATACATAGGCTCCCTGAATTCTTTTTGGCTTAGCCTGCTCCGGAGGTAGATAAAGCATATCTCCTCTACCCAATAATTTCTCGGCCCCTTGGATATCAAGAATAACCCTCGAGTCGACTTGAGATGCTACTGCAAAAGCAACCCTACATGGAATATTCGCTTTAATAAGACCTGTTAAAACATCAACAGATGGTCTTTGAGTTGATAAAACCATATGGATTCCTGTTGCCCGACTCATTTGGGCTATCCGTGTAATCGCATCCTCAACTTCTACAGGAGAGAAGAGCATAATATCAGCCAGTTCATCAACAACAATAACAATATATGGGAGAGCCTGAAAACCAGACATTTCGTTATATCCATCAATATTTCTTACTCCCGCCTGGGAAAAAAGTTTATACCTTCTATCCATTTCTGATAGCACCCAACGAAGGGAAGAAACTACTTTTTTTGGATCAACAATTACCGGAGTTAGAAGATGGGGAATCCCGTTATAGCCAGTCAGCTCAACTCTTTTGGGATCAACCAAAATTAGTTTTACCTCAGATGGGGCAGCTCTAAAAAGAATGGTTGAAAGGAAAGAATTAATGCACACCGATTTACCGGAACCTGTTTGCCCTGCAATCAAAACATGGGGCATACCAGATAAATCAGCAATAAGTGGTTTCCCAGAGACATCCAAACCCAGCGCTACTGTTAACTTCGATTCACTATTTCTAATTTCATCCGATTCCATCATTTTCTTTAGGGGTACAAATTCAGGGCTTTTATTTGGCAGTTCAATTCCAACCAGGCTTCTTCCTGGAATTGGAGCTTCAATCCTTATCGTTCCTGTCGGTGCGGCTAAAGCTAAAGCCAAATCACGCTCCAAGGCTGTTATTTTTGATAGTTTAGTACCAAGAGCCACCTCAATTGCATACTGAGTAACAGCCGGCCCTAGATTAACTTCTATTACTTTTGCAGTAATACCAAAAGATTCCAGATTTTGTTCAATAATGGCAGCATTGTTTTTAATGTCACCACGATCTGCTTTGCCCGATCCGGAATCAGATAAGAGATTTAATTCTGGGTACTTCCACACCTTATCTTCCCCCGGAACATTGCTTACTAATTTAGGCGCTAAGGTTGCGGCTCCCTTATCTTTAGAGGATAGTTTTGCCTCAGGTTTTGGTGGTTGTACTGTTCCACCCGACACCTTAAGACCCTTTTGAGAAAGTGGCTTATTAAGCTTACTTTTATCTCCCACAACATAACCCCTACTGGTTTTTAAAACGTTTGAAAGATGAGAGAAAGCTTGATCTAAAGAAGTATTAAACATAATAATAAGACCAACCACCATAGTTCCAAAAAGAACTATAAATGCTCCGGCGGTTGTAATTAATGAAGCAATTCCTTCCCAAGCAGCACTTCCTACAACACCAGCCCTTGATAACGTAAGAAGTGAAACATAAAAAAGCAAGCTGCCAATAATTACATTCGGTTGCCCCAAAGGTGTTTTCATTTTTGAAACCAAAAGGCCAAAAGCAATAAAAATAAAAGGAATGATAATCGATGTCCATGAGAAATAGGTCATTAAAAAATCATTTAAACTAAGAAGAATTGGGCCCTGTCTTGCGAAAGATACAATCATTAATCCCGCAATTGAGAAGAAAACTATCTGCGCGATTGAATAAATCGTTGCTGTTTTGAGTTTAATATTAAAAGCCTTTTTACTTTTAATCCTTTTTCTTGTTTTCGCCATAGCTAAATCATTATACTAAAAACTAATCGAAGGTGATAAGCATAAAAAAACTAATAACTAAGGGAGTATGTGATTACTTAGTCGATAACGACCGGTAAAATCATTGGTTCTCTGCCTATATCTTCGAGAAATCGTTTCTCCAAAAAGCTAACAGTAATCTTTTTTAGTTTGTTTTTATCCATCTTTCCTTCTTTGTCTAATCTTCCCTTTAGCCTTCTTGCGGCTTGTTCTAAAAAGGTAGTATTTTCCTTATTAAATACAAAGCCCCTGCTTATAAGTTTGGGGCTATCTATCACTCTTTTCTTTCCGCTATCATACCTAATAACTGCTACTACAATCCCACTTTTAGATAAATCCCGACGGTCACTTAATACTACTCTTCCAACATCACCTATTCCAAGACCATCAACCAATACTTCTTTAACAGGAATTTTTACTCCCGCCCTTGCCGCCCCCTTCTCAAATATCACACTTTCGCCTGGTTTTAGTTTAAATACGTTTTCTTTTCTGGCACCAAACTCTATGGCCAATTTCTCATAAGCATGCATAAAACGAATCGCTCCACCGACAGGAGAGAAATATTTCGGATTAGTTATTTTAAATAAGTCCAATATATCCTCCTGGCTTCCATGGCCAGAAACATATAAACCTTCATTTAATGCATAATAATGAACATCAACTCCTCTATCAATAAGATTATCAATCACTACATTTTCACTTTCTTTTGTGTAGGGGGGTGCGGGATCTGCAGAAAAAATGAGAGTGTCGCCTTCTTGTGCTTGAACCCTTTGATGTTCATCAACAGACAACCTATATAAAGAGCTTCTTGTATCACAAAAACAACCAGATATCAGATACATTAGTTTGGGACCAGAATAACCGCTTGCTTTCTTTAGAGGCACTACAGTATCTCTTTCGTACTTTAAATATCCCAAATCGTGTGCAATCTCGCATTTTCTTTGAACTGATCTTCCTACATATACAGCTTTCCTTCCCGTTGCCTTTGCGACATTAATTGCCTGCTGAAAACGACCAATGTTTGATGATATCGCAGTAAAATACACTGCACCTTTAGCTTGTTTAACAATCTTTAATAAATTATCTTCTATCGATCTCTCCTCAGGTGTATAACCTGGTCGGGTCGACCCAAGACAATCAGAAGCTAAAAACAATACTTTATCTTTAACCAATAACTTTGCCCTTTGGGTATCAAATGGCATCCCATCGACCGGGTTCTGATCCATTTTGTGTTCAGGAACATGGAAAATCCTCCCCTCGGGTGTATCAATTGCAAAACCACAAGAATCAGGAACCGAATGAGTCACTCTGAAAGGATGAACCTTAAAACCCCCAACTGAAAAGCTATCCCTGTCGGGATCAAAAGTATTAATTTTTACTCCACTTAATTTATAATCTTTAAACTTCTCATTTAAAAAAGCTGTCACCAAAGGGGCTGCCCACAACTGAGTTCCCACTTCTCGAAGTAAAAAGGGCAATGCTCCAATGTGATCCTCATGGCCTTGTGAAAGGATGATACCTTTTAGTTTGTTTTTATTCTTCACAACGTAAGAAAAATCAGGAACAACCAAATCAACCCCCCTCATCTCAAGATCCGGAAAACCAACTCCACAGTCAACCACCATCATCTCATTTTCGGTTTCATAAATATAAAGATTCTCCGTTACACTAATTGTCCCTGATAAAGCAATAAATTTAAGCATATTTTATCTAGATTAACTTAATTTGTTCACTATCCATCTTATCATCTTTTGTTTCAATCTCCTCACCGCCACTTTCTAATATCCCAGGGATTATTTCAAAATCAGCTTGAAGCTTTGTTTTTATTTGAGAATTCCTAAGGGCTGCAGCAGGATGATACATGGGTATTACAGTTATCTTTTGTCCTTTCCAGTCAATGGTTTTTACTTTTCCGTGAACATCACTTATATAAACTCCCGGCAAAAACTTTGCCATTGAAAATCTACCCAAGGTGGATATTATTTTGGGCCTAATTATTTCAACAATTCCATCAAGGTAGGGTTTAAAGGCATCAATTTCTTGTGACGTTGGATCACGATTTTCCGGAGGTCGATACATAACTACGTTTGTTATATAAACATCTTCTCTTGGTAATTTAATTAATAAAAGCATTTGATCCAAAAGTGCCCCGGCCCTACCAACAAATGGCTCAGCTTTCATATCCTCATAATAACCAGGACCTTCTCCAATAAATAGTACCTTTGCATCAGGATTTCCTATTCCAAAAACAAGATTTGTGGCCCCCTTTTTTAAAGGAAGGCTATCATCTTTTAAGGCTTTCTCTTTTAACTTGGTAAGCTTTGCGATTTTATCCACTTTTATTGTTGGGGCAGGTATTCTTTAGCATTATCTGTTGTTACTTTTAATGATTTTATCTTTCCCTCTACCATAAGTTTGGCTGCCTTTCTTACAACCCCGTCAATTGTTCGCTCAAGAGTTCTAATTCCGGAATCAAATCCCAATGGTCTTACAATTTTAGGCCAAACATTCTCATCGATCACCAAAGACCCCTCAGGTATACCAGCTAGTTTTAGTTTCTCGGGCATAACGTACTTTTGACCAATGACAATCTTTTCCTGATCAGTATATGAGGGCATCCCAATAGGTTCCAATCTATCCATCACGGCAGTTGCAATTTTATGGGTATTATTTGCCGTAGCAATAAAGAGAGCGTGAGATAAATCAACCGGGTAATCAATATAATGATCGATAAATCTGTGATTTTGTCTTGGATCCAAAAGTTCAACCAGTACACCCATAATTGAAGATCTGCCGCGTTCGGTCACTCTGTCAATTTCGTCTAAGAGGATAACCGGGTTCTTACTTTGAGTATCAACAAGGGCTTTTATTACTTTACCGGGTTCGGCCTCGGCGCGCATTCGTGACATTCCTCGAAGATCAAGAGGGTCCCCCATTCCACCAAACGGAATTCGGGCAAATTTTCTTCCCATTGCCTCTGCGATAGACGGAGCAATAGTTGTTTTACCGGTTCCGACCAACCCGACAAAGAAAAGAATTGGTGCTCTGGCAACATCTTCACTCTCTCCTTTTTCCTGCTTTAATTTCATAATAGACATGTACTCCAACACACGATCCTTTATCTCGCCCAATCCATAATGATGACTATCAAGAATTTTGCGGGCTCTTTCTAAATCGAGAATATCCTCTGTAGTTTTATTCCAAGGAATTTTTGTAATCCACTCTGTGTATTTGGTCATACGATCATACTCAGGCAAAAAGGCTGGAGATTCAACCAATTTCTCAAGCTGCTCTAACCTAACCATTACAGTCTCAAGTAAATCGTCGGGAAGGTTACTAGCCTTTACTTTCTCGTAAAGCTTAACTACGTCTGAATTTTTGAATATAACCTCATCCATTAATAAAAGTCTACCACGGATACCTAATCAGAAAAAAGAGTCGTCGCTTAGAATGATTTTCGAACTTTTTAAATGTCCCAGGTAATAAACAAGTCGAATATTATGCTAATAATGACAAGTGTTGATGCAATTGCTCCTATAAGGAAATAGATACTTATTCTTACAGCCTGTTTCCCTTTCACGGTTTCTGGTTTAATACCTCTAGTTTTTACTGCGATTTCTTTGTTTAGAATGCCAGATATTGAGTATTTCCATAGATATACAACAAGAAGAATAAACAAGAGTATGACAAGATCAATAAAAATATTGTTTGAGGACACGGGACTTTTACTAGCAAGAATGTCAACAACTTTGTCTTCCATCAAAATAAGTATATCACCCGAGGCTATCTAGCTCGCAGACTAGGACGATTTTCGAACTTTTTACCAATAAAAAAAGCACCTTGGGTATTATTATATTTCCCCCTCAGGTGCTTTATCTTGTTTCTAAATTAACACGGCAATCAGTATTGCAGCAAGTAAAATTGCCAAAACGACTCCGTAGGGTGCAATAATGATCTTTGCTACTTTTCTATCAATTTGTATTTCTTCCTCAGTTTTAGACATCTCAAGTCCTCCTTTTTAAACTAAATTCCCAGATAGATTGTTGTTAAATTATATTATCGTTTTTAGAGTACAAGAATAATAATCAGTATAATAAAAATGAAGATAAATGTCAACCTATAGGATTAAATGATGGGCTCCCCAGGCCGGACTCGAACTAATAATTTAGTAGTGGGAATACAACTATTAAAATCTCTTCTTTTTCGAATCTAAATATCTGGTGGTGGGGAAGTGCGGACCCGATGATTTTCTGTTGTCATTTCTAGGCTTTCTATCATAATTTCTTCTCCCCTGAGGACGATTATTATCTTTCCTTTCCTTGCTTTTATCCAGTACCATTGACAAGTTTATCCTCCCTAAATTATCAATTTCTTTTACACGAACTTTGACTTTGTCTCCCAACTTCACAACATCATTTGGATCTTTTACAAAATTGGTAGTCATATCAGAAATATGAACTAATCCATCTCTTCCCGGAAGAATCTCAACAAAGGCTCCAAAAGATTCTATTCTTTTTACTTCACCTTCATATATCTCATCGGCCATAACTTCTTTGGTTAACTGCTCTACTTTCTCAATAGCTCTATCAACACCGTCCCTATCTATTCCTGAAATGCTTACTGTGCCATCATCCTCAATATCTACTTGTGCCCCGGTTTCAGCAATTATTGATTTTATGACTTTTCCTCCAGGGCCAATTACTTCACCGATTTTTTCAGGTGATATCTTCATTAATTTAATCTTTGGAGCATAGGAAGACACTTTCTCTCTTGGTTTATCGATAGCTGAAGTCATTACCTTTAATATTTCAATCCTCGCTTTTTTGGCCTGCTCAAAAGCATCTTTTAAGATCTTGGGGGTTAAATTCAGAGCCTTAACATCAAGTTGCAGCGCAGTAATACCATCTTTACTTCCCGCAACCTTAAAATCCATATCACCATAACCATCCTCAAGCCCGGTTATATCAGTTAGAACAGTATATTTATCCTTACTTTCAATAATTAATCCCATTGCAATACCAGCAATAGGAGCTGTTAATGGTACACCCGCATCCATCAAAGAAAGAGTAGAACCACAAGTTGAAGCCATTGAGGTGGATCCATTAGAACTTAAAACCTCGGACATCACTCTCACAGCATATGGAAAACTATCCTCAGATGGAAACACCGGCATTATAGCTTTCTCAGCCAATGCCCCATGGCCAATTTCCCTTCTTGATGGTGAACCAACTCTCCCCGTTTCCCCCACTGAATATGGCGGCATCGAATAGTGATGCATATATCTTTTTGTTTCCTCACCTTCAGCGCTTTCAATTATTTGTCCCAAAGACGATGCACCAAGAGTAGCAATTGATAGCACTTGTGTTTGACCTCTTTCAAAAATTGCTGAACCGTGCGTTCTGGGAAGTATTTCAACCTGAGATGACAAGGCTCTTAACTCAGCGGATTTTCTTCCGTCTGGTCTTTTCCCTTTTAGAATCGTTCCCCGAAGTTCTTTTTTGATTAATGATTCAAAAATATTATCAACTTGTTTTTGCTCTTCTTCTGAAAAATTATCCTTTACTACCTTTTTAAATTCATCATACTCGCTGTACCCTATTTCCTTTTTGGCCAGTTTTTCAATAATTGATGTTATTTCTTTACCTGCTACCTCTTTAACTTTCTTTTCCAAACTTATATTTACCTTCTCTTTGGCCAATACTTCTTTTTTACTCCCCGCCTCGCTTGCAAATTTACTGATAAATTTATTTAACTTCTCAGTCTCTTTAAGAGCATGTTCGATTCCCTTAAGGACAACTCCTTCCTTTATTTGTTTAGCACCTGTTTCAATCATTACTATTGATTTATCAGTTGCTGAAATTATCATTTCCATATCAGATACTTCTATCTCTGAATTAACGGGGTTAGTAATAAACTTATCATCTTTCAGACCGACTCTAACAATGGCAACAGGGCCTTCCCATGGAATTGAAGATGAAGCCAGTGCTGCTGAAACCGCCGTTGCGGCAACCACATCGGGATTGTTTTCCAGATCCACCGATAAAACGGTGATAATAACCTGAACCTCCTTTTTATTATATTCCTTTGGGAAAAGAGGTCGTATTGATCTATCAATAAGTCTTGCTGTTAAAATATCATCATCTGATGGCCTACCTTCTCGTTTAACCCAACGACTACCCTTTATTCTCCCTCCGGCATATAGTCTTTCCTGATACTCAACAAATAAAGGGAAATATCCTAAATCATCTTTCAGAGGTGAAGCAACAACTGTGGCCAATACTACAGTTTCACCATAGGAAACCATCACCGCTGACGTGGCTTGTTGTGCTACATGACCTGTAGCAAGGGTTAATTTCCTTCCTCCGAAGTCAATACTTTTTTCTATTTTTTTCATTATGTAGTTTTATTTATCTAATCCCAACTCCTTGGTGAGTTTATTGTAGCGTTTTTCGTCGCGTTTACGAAGATATGTTAACAATCTTCTTCTTTTGGCCACCATTGAAAGAAGTCCTCTTCTTGAGTGTACATCTTTTGAGTGTCCTTTCAAATGTCCTACCAAGGCATCAATCTGTGCTGAAAGGAGGGCAATCTGAACTTCTGGAGAACCAGTATCACCTTTTTCTCGCGCAAACTTCTTTATTATCTTTTTCTTATCGTTCTTTTCCAATGCCATATTATTTCGTCATGTACAACTAAGTAAAGCTGGCTTGTTTCGCCAAACCTGGTCGTACACCAACGCTATACTAACACTATACTTTTAATAAATCAACGTTTAATTTATATCTTTCTTAAGATACTGTCGTTCCCTTGTAGATTTTTGGACCAACCCAATTTTTAGGTGTATCTTTGGTTTCCTGATCTTTCTCTTCTACTCTTTCTTCTTGTTTTATGGGCATTTTCCTCGCTTGTTGTAAATCTCCTGGAATTGATCCTTGTGGATAAGATCTTTTAACCTCTCTTCTTCTACTACCTCCTGCCCTCATTAAATCAGCTACAATCTGAAAGGTATTAGCAGAAACTGCCTCTGATGAAAAATTATTACTCCCGGCGGTAATCCCAAGAAGAAAGTTAGTTGCCGCATCTGAGCTTATATTAAAGCCACTTTCTTTTATCAAAGTGTAAGTTAACTCAGAAACACTTGATGCTGGAGATGCCAAAGACATTACTTGCTTATCTCCTTCTGACAACAATGCCCTTGTACCTATATGAACTATATTTACACCTACTAATTCTTTCTGCCCTAAAGCTTGAAAATGACTTTCGTTTGCTCCTCCAATTAATATAACCACATCTGCTGAAACTCCGGAGTAATTTAGAGAAACTTGTTCTTTTTTAGGTGGAGCAACACCTGGTTTTGGAATTACAGTGAGCTTGAATTCACGATCTTCAATATCATATCCCACTCTTTCAATCCCAATTGATTGATAGTCCAAAAAGCTTATTACTAAGTTCTTATTACCTAAATCTTTTGATACCTGATCTATTCCTATCAAGCGATTAAGCTCAACTATCATCTCACTTGGACAGGAAATATTTACTTCCTTTTCATCTTTTAATGCAAGAAATAGCCCTAATCCTGCAGCTACTTGGTCAAAATAGGGCTTTGTGGGCAACAATATTAAAACGGAGCTGGCCGGATCAATAAGTGATTTAAGCGATTTATCCATGTTTTACTATTTCGCCACGGATACTAACATATCACCGATAGTAAAATCAAGCTGGGGCTTAAGAATTACACCAAACTCCTCTCCTTGTTTAACTATACTTACCTTCTGCTTTTGCTTTCTTAAAGAAACAGCCAAAGCCGTATTTACCTTCTCACCCTCCCTTTCTAATATCAGAGGTTTGCCGGTTTGAATCTTGCCGGCCAGAACTCTGCAACCAGCCACTCTTTTTTTATTATAAGGAAACTCATCCACAATTTCGGCTCTACCCAGCTCCTCCACCAAGCCTGCTTTTATTTCCTCCTCAACCGCCTCAATAAGCTCATATATAATCTCAAATGATTTGACATCAACCCCCTCGGTAACAGCAAGATTTACAGTATTTTTAGGAATTTTAGCTCCAAAAGTAAATATTTTTGCACTAGCATCTTTTGCCAGTAGAACATCAGCTTTATTCACCTCTCCCACGCCACTTCCAACCACAATTACTCCCTCCGGTAAACTAAAAAGAACTGCGTCAAGTGCGCCGGTGCTACTAGTTTTAACCACGAATGCAAGTTGTCCCTCTTCAACCTTTGGTTTTTTCCGATTATCCTTTATTGCACTTCTTTCTAATAACGAAGTGCTCTTGCTAGAAACAACTACGCCTACTTCCGGCAGTGTTTTAAATCCAAGAACGCGCGATGGTTCACCGGGAAGAACTTCTTTTTCTCTTTCTCCTTTATCATTAAACATTCCTTTCACCCTGGCTTCAATATTGCCTGCAACAATTGAGTCACCCACCATTAATTTGCCTTCTTTAACAACAATCGAGACTAAAGGACCACCCTTACTTTGCATTGTTTCAATTACAATCGCTTTTAAATCTCCATCCAGATCACCAGATAGTTCATTAACTTCAGCCAATAAAATTATTGTTTCAAGCAGCTCATCAATGCCCTTGCCATTCTTTCCTGAAGTAACTACAAGAGGAACATCTCCTCCTTGTCCTTCAAGCTGTACTTCTTCTCCCTCAAGCTGTTTTTTAGTATTTTCAATATTGACTGAAGGAAGATCACTTTTTGTAATAACAACAATAAACGGAATTTTTGCCTTTCTAATATGTTTTAGTGCTTCTTTCGTTTGCGGCTTCACTCCATCGTTTGCGGCAACCACCAAAAGGGCAATATCGGCAGCACTAGCTCCATGAGAGCGCATTTTTAAAAAGGCTGCATGACCAGGAGTATCGATAAATGTTATCGTTTTCCCTTCTTTAGTTTTTATAACTGAAGCCCCAATACTTTGAGTTATTCCTCCTGCTTCACGGCCTTGAACGTTACTACTTCTTATTCTATCAAGAAGGGTTGTCTTACCATGATCAACATGGCCCAAAAGAGCCACGATTGGAGATCTTAAAGTTTTCTTCTTCTTCATGGTATAGTTTCCTTTCTAGACTTTTTTCCATTTAAGTCTTGTCTTTATCCACCTTTTTGGAATCGGTCTTTTTACTTTTCTTTTCCTCTTTTTTCTTTTTTACTTTAGTCACTGCCTTTTTCTTAGTATCTTTTTTCTTGGTTTCCTTTTTCTTCTCTTTCCCTTTCTTTTCCTCCTTTTCCTCCCCCTTTTCATCTTTATCTTCTTTACTTTTTTTCACTATCTTTCCATCCGTTTCAACTTCAATTCTATAACCCGTCAGTTTTGCTGCTAGCCTGGCATTCTGACCATCTTTACCTATCGCCATTGACAACTGATCCTCTGGAGCTTTAATGTGCGCAACTTTAGTTTTCTCATCTAAAGAAACTGACAGGTTTTCGGCGGGAGATAAGGCCGCTTCAATTAAATCATCAATATCGTCACTCCAAGGTATTACATCCACTCGTTCTCCACCCAGCTCATTTGTAACTGCTTGCACCCTTACTCCTTTTTGTCCAACACAGGATCCTACCGGATCAACTCCTTGCTGATTAGAAAATACTGTCATTTTAGTTCTTACTCCGGGTTCTCTGGCAATACTTTTTATTTCAACACTCCCGGAATTAATTTCAGGCACTTCTCTTGAAAAAAGCTTAGAAACAAACTCAGAATCCGCTCTTGAGAGAACAATCTCTTTTCCCCTCATTCCTTCCACTATTTCTTTTAAAAGAAACGTCATTCTTTGATTCGCCGTTAATCTTTCATTGGGTATTCGTTCCTCAGCAGGCATAATTCCTTCAGTCCTTCCAATATCAACCCGCACATTCGGACCATCAAAACGCAAAATTATTCCGGAAACCAAACTCCCTGATTTTTCAGAGAATTCATCCATAATATTAGTCTTTTCTGCTTCTCGAATCTTTTGATGTATTACCTGTTTTGCAGTTTGGGCTGCAATTCTTCCAAATCCAGGCGGAGTCACATCCTCTTTCTTTTTGGGTTTATCAGGAGGCCATGCAAAAATCTTGGCCTCACCATTAACTGAATTAATCTCAACGTCAAATTCAAGATCTTCTACTTCTTCATTTCGATCACGAGCATCCCTTTTATAGGCTGCAATAATGGCTTGCTTTATTGTATCTAATATCACATCAGCATCAAGGCCACGCTCAGTAGCAATGGCTTTTAGTGCCTGTGCAAATTCTGTTCTTGGTGTTTGCATGCTATTTATTATTAAAAAAGGCGGGCAATCACCCACCAAAGCTAAAATTCAAAATATTCTTAAGTCTTGTTTCTAATAACGTAGTTTACTTTAAAGAAAAGTCCAAGTCAATCAATCCAATTTTCTCACCATATTCAACAATTATTTCAAATTACTAGTTTGAGTCCAGCCCGGGGAGCCTGGCACCCTAATTTTGACATTAACTATAAATCATTGTAGATTTACCTCAAGATGGAAAGGGAATCTGCAATTCAACTTACACTTCCTACGTTAAGCAAAGAGATGGGATCTAATCTCCGTATAATCTTATTAGATTACAGCGCTTCTGAAATAGGTGTTGTAACGATAGGAGATTTTGAAAAGGTGTGTAACAACATTGGATCTCCTCTAGTTATAGGTCACGATGAAGGCAACCGCACATCCCTTTTAATGCCTCATGATGTGCCCATTAATATGGAAAGCATTTCATCTCAATTTGCCGAGATAGGTATTACTGTTATCGACACTAACTTTTAGTCAAACCTTAGACAAAAGTTCGAAAATCATCCCAGTCTGCGAGTTTCTCAGTAGCTTCTATCAAACATGGATGTTATCAACTTAACTATGTATAATGCGAAACTAATATTATTGAAGTGATCTATGGAAGGAGATGAATTTAACAAAATATTTTTACCCGTGGAGGGAGTATTTCAACCCGATGGTAGAGTGTTTGGACCAGAATGGGCTGATGCGAGAAGACAGCAAATTGATTTTCTATTAGAACGACCTTTGGTGATTAAAGTTGTGACTGAAAAAGTTTGGGGTCCAGCAAAGATAAATAATTCTTGGATTGAAGAATGGAAAGAAACTGAACGAGCTATTCGCGAATCTACGAAACTTCAAGGAGCTGAAGAAGTGGCAGACATGACAATATTTTTGTTAACTCAGGATAGCTTAAACCAAAAATTATTGTCACAGCCTCAAATAAAGTTACTAGATATTTGCTTCAGCACAGTAACAGACAATTTACTTAGGAGACTCGGATTGAATATGGAATCTTTAATGTCAGTGGTTAATAAGAAAATTACATTAAATAAGATAAGAAATCCATCAGAGGCTTTCGTGCTCGTTCCAAATGAAGACATGGAAAATTCAAAACAACGGCTGGATCACAATTGGAGCATGTTGAAACAAATGAGAGATAAAATACCAAAAAAAGGTACCCTAAATTGGTGGAGTAAATGGCTGTTTGTGGACGAGAGTGGGTGGGTGAAAAAAATTGGTGCAACACAAATCGATAATTAATGCATCAACCAATTTAAGACTTTGCGATAAATATTCCACAAGCAGGATAAAGGCTATTAAAAAGAATAAATGCTGTGGACCAATATCCTTCAGGTTAAACAAAAAGCTTGAAACTCATCCTGGTCTGCGAGTTAAATTTTGATTACTTTCTATTTTTAACAAAATATTGCAAGGAGAACAAAACAGCAATGAAAAGATAGGCAGGAATAATAAAAACAACAATAGAAAAGAAGAAAATTTCTTCTATCCCCAATAATCCACTGATTAGATTATGTAAAACTATTGAAACAAATCCTGTAACAACAATTATCCATAACTTTTTCCAACTCAACAAAAATACATTCTTACCTTTTATCACAATCTCATTATACATAACAAAAAATTACATCAAATACACTAGAGCGAGCTTTTTTCCATTTTCTGAATCATTTTTTTTTGATCTTTCGTTAACTTTTCTGGGACAGCAACAACCAGTTTTACGTATTCGTCACCTTTTCCTCTACCTCTTATACGGGGGGCCCCTTTCCCTCTTAACCTAACCATTGTTCCCGACTGAGTACCTGATCTTACTTTTATATTTACCTTCCCATCAGTGGTTGGTACTTCGATTTTTCCTCCTAACACAGCCATCGAGAAAGGAATCGTTACCTTAACATAGATATCATCCCCATCTCTCTCAAAAACATCATGGGGTTTTATATTTATAGATAGTATAAAGTCTTCAAATCTAATACGAGAGCCCTCATCTACGCCTGGGGGAATTTTAATTTTTCTTTTTTTACCTTCAATACTAACTTCCTTCTCAACCCCATTAATCGCATCCATAAAATCAATCGGGATACTATAGCGAGTTAAGCTTCTTGCTCTAGCAAATGGGTTTACTCCCCCAAAAAACTGCTCAAATATATTAAATGGGTCATCAAAATCAAAGCCAGCAAAAGGAGATCCCCCACCCGTTGACGTGTAAGTATAAGTAAAAGGACCCTGCCTTCCAGTTTGTCTAAATGGTCCCTGTCCTGCTCCACCAAAACCACCAGGCATACCCCCTGGTGAAAATGCGTTATGACCAAACTTGTCATATGCGCTCCTTTTATTAGTATCAGAGAGAATTTGATATGCTTCGTTTATCTCTTTAAAACGTTTCTCAGCTGTTTCTTTGTCATCTTTGTGTTTATCCGGATGCCACTCTAAAGCCTGTTTTCTGTAGGCTTTTTTTATCTCGCCAGCTGAAGCACCTTTGCTGACACCAAGAGTGTCATAATAATCAGATTTTGCTGCCACGCTTTATTCTACAACTTCACCCTCTTCTACTTTTTCATCTTTTTTCTTGTCCTTCTTTTCTTTTTTTTCTCCACTTCCTGAAGCTTTCTTATCTTTGGCCTGTCCTTCTTGTTGTGGTTGTTGGTCTTTTTGGCCATACATCGCCTGACCTATTTTTTGAATCTCTTCTGAAAGCTCACTTGATTTCTTCTCCAGTTCCTCTTTGTCGGCTGAATCTCCCTTGCCCAGTTCATCTTTTAAAGCTTTTATTTTTTCTTCCACTTTTTCTTTTACGTCACCTGGTACCTTATCTCCCCCGTCTTTTATGGCTTTTTCAGCTGCGGAAACTAATGAATCTGCTTTATTTCTTGCCTCAATTGCTTCTGCTTTTTTCTTGTCCTCTTCTTTATGTTTTTCGGCCTCTTCCTGCATCCTTTCAACCTCGTCATCAGATAATCCAACTGCGCCTGTAATAGTAATATTTTGAGACTTTTCAGTAGCCTTATCTTTAGCCGTTACTTTTAATATTCCGCTTGCATCGATATCAAAAGTAACTTCAACCTGAGGAACTCCCCTTGGTGCCGGAGGGATTCCGTCAAGAACAAATCTCCCCAATGACTTATTGTCAGCACTCATTGGTCTCTCTCCTTGAGATACATGGACTTCAACTTGGGTTTGATTATCAGCAGCAGTTGAAAAAATATTGTCTTTGCTTGTTGGTATTGTTGTATTTCTTGGAATCATCGCAGTTGCCACGCCCCCCAATGTTTCAATTGCCAAAGTTAGCGGAGTTACATCCAAAAGTAAAACATCTTTTACCTCACCACCCAATACCCCGGCCTGAATCGCTGCCCCCACTGCTACTACCTCATCAGGATTAACAGATTTATTAGGATCTTTCCCAAAGTATTCCTTAACCCAATTTACAATCTTGGGCATCCTGGTCATCCCACCAACCAATATAACCTCATCAACATCATGAGGGTCCAGTTTTGCATCTTTAAGACATGCTTCTACCGGTTTTTGGGTTCTTTCGATAAGGTCCTCCACCAAGCTTTCATACTTTGCTCTTGTTAGTTTCATTGTTAAATGAAGTGGTTGTCCATCTTTTTGAGTGATGTAGGGCTGGTTAATTTCAACCTCCTGTGAAGCCGATAACTCAATCTTTGCTTTTTCAGCTGCATCTCTTACTCTTTGAAGTGCTTGCTTGTCCGCCTTCAAATCAAGAGCATGATCCTTTTTAAATTCAGCAACTATATAATCAACAATCGCCTCATCAAAATCGTCTCCCCCTAAATGAGTGTCACCATTAGTTGCTTTTACCTCAAAAACTCCCTCCCCCAGCTCAAGGATAGATATATCAAAAGTGCCTCCACCAAGATCATATACCGCTATCTTTTCTGCCTTTTTCTTGTCCAACCCATACGCCAGTGATGCTGCCGTTGGTTCATTAATTATTCGCTCAACCTTCAAACCCGCAATTTTTCCTGCTTGTTTTGTGGCCTGTCTTTGGGCATCATCAAAATAGGCAGGAACTGTTATCACAGCTGACTCCACCTTTTCTCCTAAATAATCCTCAGCGTCTTTTTTTAACTTCATCAAAATCCTCGCAGAAATTTCTTGTGGAGTATATTTTTTACCGCTAATTTCAATCGCAACACTATCGTCTTTGCCCGCAACAATTTCATACGGAACCATTTTTTTGGTCTTCTCAATCTCCTTATCTCCAATTCTTCTCCCAACAAGACGTTTCACCGAATAAACCGTATTTTCGGGATTTAAAACCATTTGTCTTTTGGCAACATCACCCACGAGGTTCTTTACCGGCTCAACCACAGATGGAGTTATGTTTCTTCCGGTATCGCTGGCGGGGATAACTTTTGGTCTACCCCCCTCCATTACAGCAACAACTGAGTTTGTTGTTCCTAAATCTATTCCAATTATTTTTCCCATATTTTCATCCTACCACTTTTACTTTGGCTGGTCTTATAACCATACCATTTTCATATTGCCAACCAGTTAGCATTTCGTCAACTATCACTCCCTTTTTACCCTTACCTTTAACTACTTCTACTGCTTCATGAACCTTTTCATCAAAAAGATTGCCTTTACCCGCATCTATCTTTGAAACCCCTTCTTCTTTAAATACTTCCTCAAATTCTTTTAATGTAATCTCTATGCCTGAGTCTTTTACGTGTTCTTGTGCTTCATAAAGCATATCCCACACCGGTAAAAGCTTCATAATCAATTTAATGTTTGCAATTACCACAAATTCATCTTTTTCTTTTTCAATTCTTTTTCTTAAATTATCATAGTCGGCCAAAGCCCTAGCTAATTGGTTTTTCAATTTATCAATGTCTTCCTTTTCTGTACTTTTCTTTTTAGTCTTTACTATTTTTGCCATTTATTTTGCTACTTCCTGTATCAGTTTACCGTAATATCTTATAATCGGAATAACAGTTTGATATTTAAGTCTAACTGGGCCAACAATGCCCAACGCCCCAAGACGATTTCTTACTTTAAACCTAGTTGCTACCACTCCAACTGGTTCAAGCTCGTCCCATCCAAGCTCTTCACCAAAAATCACCTCAACAGAAGAATCCCCCATTAATCTTTTAAAAAATAAGTCAATTATTCTTGTTTCCTCTTCTAATAATGAAAATACGCTTGAACAAACACCCAAATCAGCAAATTCTGGACTTTGAAAAACGTTTGCCAACCCCGCATGCCAAGACCTCCCGTCATCAAGTGCCGCCACTGCTAAACTATCAGTCCTTGCCGCCAGACTATTAGTTGCCTCTTCAATTAAATCCTCAATATCATCTCTTGAATCCCATACTTCTTCCTTGGCTTTTACCTCTTCAGCCAAGCTCATTTGCTTCTCTTCCATTAACTGATCGACATAGAATTTCATTGCCCTAGGGGTTGGAACACGTCCTGCAGAAGTATGTGGTTGTTTCAAATACTTAAGATTTGTTAAGGTTGCCATTTCATTTCTGATCGTGGCTGAAGATACTCCAAGTCCATGCTTTTTTTCTAAAACGTCAGAACCAACCGGCTCTGCCGTCTCAATATACTCATCAATAATACATTTTAAGATTTGAGTTTGTCTTGCCGTTAATGCATCTGTCATATTAGTTTACTTCCTTATTAGCAGAATGCTAACACGAGTGCTAAATTATGTCAAGAACAAAATCACTAAGTTATGTCAGTTGGGGTTGAAGAAACGGGCTCTTGATCCTCTGCCGGGAGTGTGCCCACCTTCCGTCTTACGATTATTCTTTTCGCAAGATTATAAAAGGTATATATCTCTTTTGTTTTCAAAAGCACTGAGAGCCCCAGATATATAAATAGGCCAACTAAGGAAACAAGTATTGTTAAAACAAGAAGATTAATAGTAAAACGTGTATCTAGAACAAAATTTTCAAATGCTAGATATTTTGAACTCTCAAGTCTACCCAGAAAAGATAGTCTTTTAACCCAAACTGATTTATCAAATATTTTAAGAAGCACATACATCACAAAACCTGATCCCAACGCGGCAAGAATATATTTTACAAAGGGCGAAAAATAGGAGAATGAAAATTTTCCGTTAAGTCGCTTGTTGATAAGATAAAACAAAGTTAAAGCCTGAATTGAGCTACCGATTGAAAAAGCAGCTGCCAAACCCCAAACCCCATACGAAAACACCCTTATAAAAACAAGGTCTAATAATACAATGATAAGAGTTGTTGTTATTGATACGATAACCGGTGTTTTTGTATCCTGAAGAGCATAAAAAGCTCTTGATAAAAGCGCACTGGCCGCTTGAAAAACTACTCCCAAAGCGAAAGCAGATAAAACATAACCTGTTTGCACTGTTGATTCCCAGGTGAAAATATCAGTTCCGTATACTAAACGAACGATTGGAATTCTTAAAACTACCAATATTGTTGCAACCGGCGCGGTAAGAAATACCATCTCACGAAGTGACTTTGTGAGCACTCTTCCAAACTCTTTCCTTGAATCAGATAGCGCTGACAAAGTTGGCAGTGCAGCTTTAGCAATGCTGATACCAAAAAGCCCCAGCGGTAAAAGCTGAAGTGTGTTGCCAAAAGTATAATAAGTGTACGAAGCAGTTGAAATAAGTGACGCAAAATAAAGCTCAGCCATTTTTAATATTTGCAAAAAAGATACCTCGATCATCCTCGGAAAAGCGAGCCTTCCTATTCTTTTAACACCTGAAGTAATTTTAATTTCGGGAATAAAGCGAAATCCTAATCTCATCGCTAATGGTAATTGAATTAAAAAATGAAGTAGTGCACCAACAAACACTCCGATTGCTGGGGCCAAAAGACCCAATCTTGATGAAAGCAGGATAGTTCCCAAAATAATACCCAAGTTATAAAATATGGGTGCAAGGGCGGGAACTAAAAAGCGCCTCATGCTTTCCAGTACTCCCGTTAATACATAACTGATAACAAAAAATCCTTGAGCCGCAAATAATATTTTAGTAAGAGCAACTATTTGCTCTCGTTCAGCTTCGCCAAATCCGGGAGCAATTATTTGATATAGGTTGTCGGAAAACCCAATCAACAATAAACCAGCACCAAGAAAAACTAAAAGTCCAATATTTGCAATTATTGCGGCTAGTCTCCATGCTTCTCTTTCATTCTTTTTAAGTTCTCTTGTAAAAACTGGGATAAAGGCTGACGCGAAAGTTCCAAAAACCAAAACTTCAAAGACTAAATCAGGCAATCTGAATGCTGCGAAAAATAAACTTAATTTCTCGGCCGTAAAATAATAAGCCAAAGCACGCTGCCGTACTAATCCCAAAATCCTTGATGCCATAATCATCAACATTATTATCGAAGCAGCCGAAAGAATTGATGACTGCGGTATGATGAATATATTTTTTCCTTTTTGTAAAATCTTTTTTACCATTATTTAAAAAGCTTGCGTTATTGCTATTTTAATCGATTTTGATTATACTCGGAAGCTGATCTTTAGGTACAAATCATTTTTATAATACCTTATATTTGCTATTATTAATCTAAATGCCAGTAACAAAAACAGCCAAAAGGGCACTTGGTGTCTCAAAAAGAAAGCAAGAAGTTAATGCAAAAATTCTTAGTGACCTTGATACTAGTATTAGAATTGCCAAAAAGACTAAATCTGAAAAAAGCATAAGAAAGGCAATGTCATTGTCTGATAGGGCCGCTAAAAAGGGAGTAATTCATGCTAATAAAGCCGCCAGAATAAAGGCAAGCCTCGCAAGACTTACGTCCAAGTCAAAAGTTGTTAAACCGGCTTCTAAAACAAAAAAATAAGTCTTCATCTTATACTTCTTCCGCACTTACCTGTATGGTATGATGGTTGTTAAGGCCAAATAAGGCTAGTGGGTGAGGTGAAAGATTATTTCTTTCGCTTAATGTTTTGTTTATAAAAAGATGGCTGTCCGAAAAAAAGATAATCAAATTAACTTACTACCAACAGATCAACTTGAGGGTAGTACTCTCGGTAGAATCCTGACTTGGTTACTAGGTACTTTTCGCTACATTGTTATTGCTGTTGAGATCATCGTCATCTGCGCATTTCTATCTCGTTTTTGGCTTGATGCCAAAAACTCTGATCTAAATGATGAGATTAAACAAAAACAAAGCCTCATTGAAGCTTCAGCTAGTTTTGAAAATGAATATCGAGATATCCAAAACAGACTTGAGATATTCACAACTTTAACCGGAAAGGTCTATTTGCCGTCAGAGGTAATCACTTTCATTACTCCCCAAATGCCGCCTGATGTATTTTTGGCTTCGATTGGCATTGGCGAGAAAGGAATCAATGTTTCAGGCTCTTCGCCTTCAGAACGCAGCATTGCCCAATATATTGCAAACCTTGAATCCGTCGAAAATATTGAATCAGCTATTTTGACTCAATTAGACATTGATAAAGAAAGAGAAGGCCTGCTAGGCTTTGTTCTTGCAATAACTCTTAAATAATACTATGGCAACAGGTTGGAAAAAAGAATATACCAGATATAAAACATTTTACCTAAACATTCTTGAGTCGTACAAAAAACGGCCTGTCACTAAGGTTTATTTGGAATTATTTCTAACGCTTGCCACCATTACTCTTTTTTCACTATTTGCCCTAAAACCTGCAATACTAACTATCGTCGAGTTGTTGAATAATATTGAAACAAAAGAAGAGACCATTGCCAAAATGGACACAAAAATCGCCAATCTTCAACAAGCTCAATCAATTCACACACAGGAATTATCAAGAATTGCACTATTAGATACTGCTATTCCAAAAAACCCATCACCTGATACCTTCTCGCAACAAATTGAGGGAGCTGCCGCTATAAAAAATTCTGGATTGATGGGGATATCTATTGAAAGCACCAAGCTTGTCGGAAGTGACGAGCAACGCAAAGCAAAAAAAGATGAAGAGGTCCTACCTCACGGAGCTTTAGGAATCAGTATGTCACTAAACTTTACAGGTAACTATCAATCTCTTTACGATCTGCTTTCAACCCTTGAGTTTATGAGAAGACCAATTAAAATAATGACATTAAACTTTACAAGACCATCAACAGATCTCTTTGGTCCTGACATACTTAATCTGTCCATTTCCGGCCAGGCACCCTATCTGAAAAGCAACAACAATGAAAAATCGTAAATTACCCAGTATTGTTATTATTGCCATATTAACAGTCGTTACTATTCTTTCCTGGATTGCTTTTAGCATTATCACGTTAGCCACTAAAGAGTCTCCTCCATCTGTACCAAAAGAAGTACTCGCCCCTCTTAATCCAGAGCTTGACTTGCAAACACTTTCAGATATTGAAAAGCGTTTTTATCTTGAATCGGATGAAATACCAGAAACGATAATAAACCCAATATCCAGCCCCGAGGAAGCAACGCCAACGGCAACACCAACATCGTCACCGCAAGCAACTGCCACTGCTAGCGCAACACCAACAGCTAACCCATCAGAAGTGACCAATTAAATTAGAATGGGAAAATTAAATACCAATAAAATTAAAATACCTACTCTCATAGGAATCGTTGTTCTTGTAATTGGTATTACCACCGGAGTCTTACTTGTTAGCTCAAAACAAATATTTAGACTTGGTGCACAAGGAACTAATCCTCCAAAAAACGTTAGAATTTCAAACATAACCGGTGATTCTTTTACAGCTACTTGGACTACTCAGGAAGAATCCGTTAGCTCACTTTTTTGGGGAAGTGATAGGACAAATCTGACCAAATTAGAGATAGATGAAATCGCGGGGGCCGGTTTTACTCATTCAACTACGGTACGGGGACTTACCCCACAAAAAATTTACTATTTTATAATTAACTCGGGTGATAAAGAATATGATAATAACGATATTCCTTGGCAAGTTACCACTGGCGCACAACTGGCACAACCAGAGGCTCCAAATATTATTTCTGGCAGTGTTCTCACCGCAACCGGGACTCCAGCAACCAACGCTTTAATCCATATTCAAGTCGGAGGAACCAGCCCACTCTCAACCATTACGTCGGAAAATGGATCGTGGGTTATTACCTTATCTTCTCTAAGAACCGCTGATTTAAACTCTTACCACCAAATTAACGAAAGTGCGGACATTATCGAAATATCAGCACAAGCTGGGCCTACTGGAGTTTCCTCAGCTCAAATCTACACAGAGTCTGCCAAACCAGTCCCGCCTTTAATACTTGGACAAGTTCATGACCATAAAAATTTACCTCCCAGCCAAACAGAAGAAGTTCCTGGGGCAAATCCTGGATTGCCCAGCAATAATGATAGATCTTCAGGTTTTAACGTTGATTATTCTGTTCCTGAATCAACACCAAGTGCTGTTACCCTAGTAAACATTGATGAAGGAGAAACTGTATCGTCTGTATTGCCAGAATTCTTCGGAGTGGGACCTCCCGGAATTGAAATTGATATTACCATCGAATCCGATCCGATGACTGCAAGCATTGATATTGATGAAAATGGAACCTGGAGTTGGAGTCCGGATGAAAACCTTGATCCAGGTAGTCATACTATTTCGATTACCTGGATTGATACAGAAGGCATCCTTCAATCAATTACTAAAAATTTTGTTGTCCAGGCATCCGAAGTTCCTGTCTATGAGGCAACACCATCGGCTCTACCCACTCCGGAAGTAGCAACACCAACAGCATCACCAATTCCAACGGCCACATCCGCAGCCACTCCCCCACCACAACCAAAATCCGGAATTGCAAAACCCACACTGATTCTTTACTTTATGGGCATGGGACTATTAACCATCAGCGGTGCCATAGTATATTTTGCCTTCGAAGATAAAAGTACACAAAGATGACAGAGAATAATACTCAAAGTAAAAAAAGCACCTCACCTCTATCAAATTTTCGAAACAGTAAGATTTATAAACTTTTAAGCATTTTTGTTTTAGTTTTAGGTGTTGGGGTTGGCATTGTTCTTGTACAACAACAGCAAGATATGGAAAAAAAAGCCGATGAACCCCCAATTCCTTTCTCATGCACTGGTATTACTACAGAAAGTGCATGTACAACCGCACCTGAGTGCGCATGGTATGCTTGTGAATATTCCCCAGAATACAGGTCGTGTCAGGAAGGCGGCACCCCTCTGGATTCAGTTTGCTGTCCGGAAGGTGAAGCCGGACTGGGACGGTGTGGAGAAACTTGTTCCGATACTACTTGTCCTTCTACACAACTGGGGCTGTGGAGTTGTTGGAGTGACAGAGGATATGTGTGTATAACTTGTGTGGATAACGATATCTGTACAGCACCACCTCCATCTGACGACGATGACGATGGAGATGAGAATAATGGCAGTGATGACGAAAATGATAAAGAAAATCAGTACAGCAATGAGTGTGACGGATATAACGAGAATCCATCAAGTTTTACTGTAAACAACTCCGGCATCCTAGATATACGAATAAAATCCTCATATCCTTTGATTATCGCTTTAAAGGCAAACTCCGATACCTGCGGAGAAGATGACAATGACACTCTTTTAGAAACCAGTGGTGGGGGAATTGAATTAATTGAAACTAATTTAAATGTTTCCCAAGACGATGAGATTTGTGTTTATATACATCATAGAGAAGGGTCGGAATACCCCGCCGCTGGGTGGATAGAACCAGAAGGTGACGTCTGTGTTCGGGAAGGAGACGAATACGAAATTGGTGATTTAATAGCAGCAAGTCCCAATGCCTCCTCAATCCAATGCTGGGGCGATTATGACCCAGGTGAAATCGGCTGTGATTTCAACGATTTTGCAATTTCATTCTCCACTAATACCATAACGAGTACTAGTTTCAAGATTGCATTCGAAGGCATCATCGCCAAAGCTTTTGACCAAGAAGTCAAAGCAAAGCTAATTCAAAATGACAACGAGGCGTGGTCAGAAACAATGGTTATCCAAAATGACGATAGCGGTATTTACACCCTACCGATAGGAGAAAATATCCCCCATGGTGAGTATGACCTTTTAGTCAAAGGCAATTCACATCTTCAGAAACGATACCGACAAATAACTATAAGCGGGGATGGTTTGGTTATTGATCTCACTCAAAACCCTGAAGACATAATTATTGCAGGCGATGTAAATCACGATAACACAATAACAATTGCCGATATTGCCAGGGTGTCAAAGTTTTATACTGAACTAGCTCGATTGATAGATCCCAGCGACATTGATATGATAGATGCGGACGTCACCAAAGACGGTTACATCACGATTCAGGATTTAGTTTTAGTTGCGATTAATTGGATCGATTTCATTACGAAAGGAGATGAATAATGAAAGAAGATAAATCACTTTTTGCTCTAATTTTTATCTTTGTTTTAGTGGTTTTAATCTCTTTATTTATCACCCAACGAAGAGGCATAATAAACTTTCCCTTCCAAAAAAACTATACCCTCAATAACCAAGGGGTCCCTTTATTGTCAATTAATACTAAGATAACAAAAAGTAAAAGTGGTGAACCCCAGGTTGAACTTATTTTAGTACCAAAAGATAATATTAAACTCTCAGCCTTTTCGTTAAGAATAAATCTAGAAACGGAAAATGGTCTGCCTCTACCGACCACAGTAAGTGAAGTTAATATAAATCCCAACTTAACTGCAAGCAATTGGTCTTTTCCAATAAATAAACTCAACAAAGCTGCTAATAATTACTCCCTTGATTTATCTGGTTATCATGTTGGTCCTCAGGGATACTCATTTGAAAATCCGATTACTTTAGCTATCATCCCTCTAAACGAAGAGTTGTCAGTGAGAGTAATAATAGGAGATTATGATGAAACTCTAACCAAATTTTACGCCGAAGATGCAGTTAAAACTATCCCCTACTCAGTTAACAAGTAAATATGGATGAAACGATCACGCCATCAGAAAGTGAAGTTACTACCTCCAAACCAAAAGGAGGAAAGGGAAAGAAGATAGCCATAATATTAAGCCTTATAGCAACAGTTGCTGTATTAGGTGGCCTTATCGCAGCACTCTTGCTAATTCCAAAAGAGCAGGATATTAGAGAGGAAGCGGCAGTATCAGGAGGTATAGCCAAAGTGTTTATTACCCCCGAAACAAAAACTATAAATGCAGGGGAAAGCTTTCAAGCAAACATTCTCTTTGATACCGCAGGAATCGCAATGTCTGCCATTACAGTACAGCTTGAGTATCTTTATGAAGGAGACATACCATCAATGACAGCCACCACCATCCAAACCAGCTCAGCCTTGGTAACTGATGAGCTTTGGGCATTTCCCGTCCAGAGTATTTCTGAGGAAGACGGTAAAGGAGTAATAAAAATTGCAGGGTTTAGTGGCTCGGTATCCGGCTACCAAACTTCAGGGCAAGAAGTTTTGGCAACTGTCACTTTTCAAGGCATTACTCCAGGATCTATTACAACATCTTTCGACGCAAGCAGTAGTATTATTACCAGTAAAGAAAACGAAAATGACGTTCTCCTTATCCCACAATCAGTCGCAACTTACACAACATCCGGTGCAACCAATACCCCAACTCAAGCCCCTACCGTGAGCCCAACAACTCCTATATCATATCCCACATCAACTCCCATCTCCCAAGGCGGAACTCAGGTTGGTGCTCCCACATCAAGTCCATCAGCAATACCTGTTACAGGACTATCAACACCAACTATTATGAGTTTGTCGCTGGGAGCAATACTAATCCTTGCATCCTTTATGGTTTTTATTTAAATAAGATATAATCAGAAGTATCAAACAACAATATGCCCGACCAAAATCAAGACAATTCAAATCAAAATCCATTAGGTAGTTCTTCTTCAAATCCAACTTCTGGTGTTCAATCTAAAACATCTGTTTCTCCCCCAACACAAGCTTCTGATTCTTCCACTCCTCAATCTACTGAAAACGTGACTGTTCCTCTTCCACCCACTAATACTCCTCCCATCATCGCTGCCGAAAAAGACCAAGGTGACTCATCAAAAAAAACAGGAAAGAAAAAAAAGAAAACAGTTGCCGCAGTTTTAATTGCCTTAACAACCATGGTTTTAGCTGGTGTTGCAATCTTCACCTCACTAAAACTCTATCAGCAAAAAGATGTTGCAGTTGTCCCCACAGTACCGGAAAGCGAACCAAGAGCAGAAATTTGCGATGTAGATGTAATCCTTGTAATTGATGTTTCCGGCAGTATGCGCCATGACAATAAACTTGAACTTGCAAAACAAGCTGCCACTGACTTTGTTAATACTATGAAGGATGTTACAAAAGAAGGTCCTGTCCGTATTGGCCTGGTATCCTTTGGTTATATACCAAATTATCACTATGCCACCCTTAACCAGGAACTTACTCTAAATTATGACTCTTTGAAAAGCAGAATAAATTCACTTCAACTTAAAAGAGGTGTCGGTGGTACATGTATCGAGTGCGCCTTAAAGAAAGCTAATAACGAACTTATATCAAAGAAGGTGGAAGGTAAAGATCAATATGTTATTGTTTTATCTGATGGCTATGGCACTCGCGATTGGAATGGAAATGAAGTATCGGCCAATACAGCAAGACAAAAATCTACAACTATTGCAAATCAAGGCCGCGCTCAAGGAATTACGTATTATACGATAGGCTATAGTGGCGGACCACAATATGACAGACAAACCCTTATTGAAGTTGCAGGTGATGAATCACGATTTAGCTACAGACCTGACCCTAACGATTGGTCTCAAGCTTTTGTTGACATTATACAGAGAATTTGTACTGTACAAACACCAACACCAACTGCAACACCCACGGCCACAGCAACATCAACTCCAACGGCCACAGCAACACCGACTGCATCACCTGCTCCAGAGTGTGACTCTGTTAAAGCATATAAAGTTGTAGAGAATGTTTGGAGTAATGTACTTACTGAGGATGACCTTTCTAATTTGGTGGCTGGTGATGAAGTTTACTTCACAGTAAGAGGGATATCTGATGATCCGGAG
>Ga0209013_10000065_pt1 | contig 71883 bp, 66 predicted proteins | sample Cruoilmetagenom2_FD_187291 | JGI IMG/M metagenome (GOLD analysis project Ga0209013, IMG submission 187291) | Oil polluted marine microbial communities from Coal Oil Point, Santa Barbara, California, USA - Sample 2 (SPAdes) (version 2) | ecosystem: Environmental > Aquatic > Marine > Oil seeps ... | reverse complement strand
CATTTATAGTGTAAATCTCTTTTTTTGGCACAATTAATAAATGTACAGGAGTCTGAGTTCTTAGTGGTACAAAAGCAATAATTTCATCATCCTCGTATACAATAGTAGATGGTAATTCTCTGTTTATTATTTTAGTAAAAACAGATCCATTCTCTATTTTTTCTGCTTTAAGTTGTTGATAGCTATCACTTTGCCCGTATGTAATTCCAGTTAAAATGCTAAATATCAGATAGAAGATGTAGTTTGATTTCATTATAAAAATATTTTTTAACTTTATCAAAGTACCAATTTAATCTATTAGTGATGATATATTCTAAAAATTTATTCAGTTTTCTATTATTTTTTTTAATGACAGTTTGTTCTTTCGCACAGAAAGACATCATGAGCGATAGGGAAGCCGTTCATCAAGTAATTATTACAATGTTTGATGGTATGAGAGAAGGTGATAGTGCTAAAGTTAGCAGTGTTTTTAGGAAAGATGTACGTATGTTTACGGCTTATAAAAAGGTTACAGGTGAATCTGTATTGCATGAAGGGAAATTCTCGAATTTTTTAAAGGCTATAGGTACAGCTCATGACGAGATATGGGATGAAAGAATATCTAATACTACCATTCAAATTGATGGTGATATCGCACAGGTTTGGACAGATTATTCATTTTATGTGGGTGAAAGATTTAGCCATTGTGGTGTAGATGCTTTCCAACTGGTGAAGAAAAATAGCAAATGGAGGATTATAAATCTAATGGATACAAGAAGAAAGGATGATTGTACTAAATAATTACGAGAATTCGGAGCGTCTTTTGATTTATTAGATGTATTTCTATTTTACCATAGATATTTCGAGGAAAATAAAAAAAATCCTGCTTTAGACAGGATTTTTTTATGATTTATGTTGTACTAAAAGCAATATTTATTTTCTGCAATCACTTTGGATGCAATGATTTTTCTTAGTTGAATTGCATCAGGGTTGTTCGTATATTTAGTAAATCGTTTTAAACCCATCAACATCATACGTTGTTCATCACCATCGGTAATATAGGTGATCGCTTCTTTCCCTTTTTCAGCTATTTTATTAACTGCCTGATACAAGCATAATTTAGCCATTGCAAGCTGTCCTTCTGCCTCTTTTTCTGATGTTATGGAAGCAATTTTTTCAGCTTTAAGCATAGCGCTTTCGGCCATATAAATTTCGATGATTACTTCCGCTGTCGCTAAAACTAATTGTTGGTGTTTTTCTAACTCCATTCCATAGGTTTGTACAGCCTTCCCTGATATCATCAGGAATACCTTTTTCAATTTGGATATCATTTCTTTTTCTTCCGACAATAGTTCTGAAAAATCCGGAATATCGAATGATGGAATAGCCATCAAGCTATTTCCAACCTCCGTAGCTGGCGTAAGTAGATCTATACTTCCAGACATAGCTTTTTTAAGTAGCATTCCAATAGTTAACATTCTATTTATCTCGTTCGTCCCCTCATATATTCTTGTAATTCGGGCATCTCTCCAAGCTGCTTCCATCGGAGTATCTTTAGAGAATCCCATTCCACCGAATATCTGAATTCCTTCATCTGTTACAAATTGTGAAGTTTCAGAGGCATATACCTTAAGAATTGCAGCTTCTATAGCATATTCACTATAGGCTTCTAATTTTGCAGCTTCTTCTGATTTGCCTTTTTCTTTTAAAGCGTCAATATAATTTTGAATGTCCTTTGCGGCTCGATAGGAACCTGCATCACTAGCGAATGTTTTTGTACTCATATCTGCTAATTTAGCCTGAATAGCTCCGAAATTTGATATAGGGTTTTTAAATTGTACACGTTCGTTAGCGTATTTCACAGATTCTGTAATTACTCTTCTACTGGCATCGAGGCAGGCCGCTGCTAATTTAATTCTGCCAACATTTAGAGAATTGAGCGCAATTTTAAACCCTTTTCCTCTTTCAGACAACATATTTTCCACAGGTATTTTAGTATCGCTAAAAAAGACTTGTCGGGTGGAAGAAGATGTAATACCTAGTTTGTTCTCTTCTTCACCTAGAGTAACACCATTCGGATTTTCTTTGTCGAACTCCATGATGAACCCAGTAATATTCTTATCATCTTCTATTCTCGCGAAAACAATGAATATTTCAGCAAAACCTGCATTTGAGATCCACATTTTCTGACCATTAATCAAATAATGAGTCCCGTCATCGCTCAATTTTGCAGTTGTTTTACCGGAATTTGCATCACTACCAGCTCCGGGTTCGGTTAAACAATATGCGCCAAATTTTTCACCTGCGGTTAATTGGGGAATGTATTTCTTTTTTTGTTCTTCTGTACCGTATAGAAATATAGGCATCGTTCCAATTCCGGTATGTGCACCATATGCTGTAGCTAGTGAGCCCGTTGCAGCCGAGATATAATCCGTAACCAACATAGTCGAAACAAACCCCATTCCAATACCGCCATATTCTTCAGGTATGGAAACACCCAGTAAGCCCATATCTCCTATTTTACGCATAATTTCTTCCGTCAATGCATAATCCTTATTTTCAAATCTATCTTTCAGGGGCCAAACCTCTCTATCTATAAATTCTATCACGGCTTCTTTCATCATGATATGTTCCTCTGTAAATTCTTCAGTTATAAAGATGTCTTCTTTTTGCACATCCTCAATCAAAAATTGTCCTCCTTTTATCGTTTTCATGTGTTTAATTTTATTGTTTTATTGGGTATATGGAACCTGACTATTGCATGTAGCCTTGAAAAAAATATTTTCTAAGCGAAAAAAATTCAACTTGCTCATTTCACACTCTTTTTTTGAGAAATAGAGTTGAATATTTGAAGGTTAGATGATATTTTGAGTTGATTATGTTCTCTAACTATCAAATATTCAAGTTCTATAAATGAAGTATCTTCCTTCTATAAGGGATTTTTAATTTATAATATTTCATATACTCCTGCAGCGCCTTGTCCTGTTCCTACACACATCGTAACTATTCCGTATTTGTTTTTCCTACGTTTCATTTCGTTGAATAACTGAACCGATAATTTAGCACCAGTACATCCCAAGGGATGACCGAGAGATATTGCGCCGCCATTTACGTTTACAATATCTTGATTCAGATCTGTCTCTCTAATTACAGCCAATGATTGTGAAGCAAAGGCCTCGTTCAATTCAATTAGGTCTATATCCTTTAGTTTTAACCCAGCTTGTTCTAACGCTTTTGGTATCGCTTTCACGGGACCAATACCCATAATTCTTGGCTCCACACCAACGGCGCTATAAGAAACCATTCTAGCTATCGGTTCAAGATTTAACTCTTTAACCATTTTTTCGCTCATCACTAAAACAAAAGCTGCTCCATCGCTCATTTGAGAGGAATTACCGGCCGTAACACTACCTCCTGCTGCAAATACAGGGCGTAGCTTTGATAGTGCTTTTACGGAAGTTCCTCTTCTAGGACCTTCATCAGTAGCTACAATATATTCTTTTGTTTGTTTTTTACCGTTTTTATCTAAAAAGATCTGCTCGACATTGATAGGCGCTATATCATCTTTAAATATTTCATTGTCTAAGGCGTTCAAAGATTTTACATGAGATTGGTAGGAAAATTCATCTTGATCTTCTCTTGAGACCTTGTATTGGCTTGCCACGGCTTCCGCTGTTAAACCCATACCCCAATAATAATCTTCATGCCCTTCGCTGGCAGATTTATAATTTGGAACCGGACGGTACCCGCCCATTGGAATATAACTCATACTCTCAACACCACCTGCTATAATGCATTCTGCCATTCCCGATTGAATTTTCGCCGTAGCAATGGAAATTGTTTCTAGTCCTGATGCACAATATCTGTTTACAGTAACTCCTGCTACTTCATCCGTCTTTAAGCCCATCAACGAAATTAATCGACCCATATTTAACCCTTGTTCGGCTTCAGGCATGGCATTGCCAACGATAACATCATCAATTCTATTTTTATCGAGTTCTGGTACTTGTTTTAGTAAGTGCTCAATTGTTTCCGAAGCTAGTTCATCCGGGCGTTTGAACCTGAAGACACCTCTGGGTGCTTTTCCAACTGCAGTTCTAAATCCTTTTACTATATATGCTGTTTTCATTTTTGCTCTTTATTTCATTGTTGTTCTTCGTTTACCGAGATCTTATAAATGAATCAATTTCTCAATGGTTTACCGGTTTTTAACGTATGCTCAATTCTTTCCAAAGTTTTTCTTTCAGTTAATAAAGATAAAATTGCCTCACGCTCCAGATCAAGTAAGTATTGTTCCGATACATCTGTGGGTTCAGATAAATTTCCTCCTGCCATAATATAACCTAGCTTATTGGCAATTTTCTTATCGTGTTCAGATGCAAAACGTCCTTTTTCTAAGCTATCTGTTCCAACAAAAAACATGCCCAATGCCTGCTGTCCTAGGACTTTTACTTTTTGTTTTGCAGGTCGGGTATAACCATCCTTAAGCATTTCAATTGCATATCTTTTAGCTGTAGCAATTTGTCTGTCTGCATTTACAACTACTATATCTTTTCCCTTTTGATAATATCCTAAATCAAATGCTTCATGGGCAGAAGTGGCCACTTTAGCCATAGCTATATTTATAAATGCATCTCTAAGTCGGTTTAATTTCACATCATCCTTCACCCATAGATCGGACACTCTTTTGGTCATTTCTTTCGTTCCTGCTCCGGCAGGGATAATACCAACTCCAAATTCAACAAGGCCAGTATATGTTTCAGCGGCAGCCACAACTTTATCAACGTGCATACTCATTTCACAAGCCCCGCCAAATGTCATTCCACGTGGAGTTAACAAAGTCGGCACCGATGAATATCGCAAACGCATTACGGTATCCTGAAACAATTTGGTAGCCATGGCCAATTCGTCGTATTCCTGCTCTATAGCTAACATAAACGCCATTGCCAGATTTGCGCCCACTGAAAAATTCGCTGCCTGATTACCTAAAATAACAGCTTCGTATTCTTGCTCTGCCAGATCTATTCCTTTATTGATGGCCTGTAAGACACCACCCCCAATTGTATTCATTTTAGATTGAAATTCCACATTCAACACACCATCACCCAGATGTTGTATTGAAGCATCCTGATTTGACCAGATAGTTTTAGCTTCACGTATATTATCCAAAATAATAAATGCATCCTGCCCTGGTATTTTCATATATGATTTTGAAGGAATGTCATAATAATATTTAGCACCTTCTTTTACCGTATAAAATGAATTATTACCCTCATTTAGCATTTCAGTCACCCAATTATTTGGAGAATAACCTTCTGTTTTCATCAATTCGATTCCGGCTTCTAAACCAATCGCATCCCATATTTGAAAGGGACCGTGTTCCCAACCAAAACCTGCTTTCATAGCATCATCAATTCTATAAAGTTCATCAGAGATTTCAGGAATCCGATTAGTTGTATATTGAAACATTGCGGTGAATGTCTTTCTATAAAAATCGCCGGCTTTATCTTTCCCTTTTACCAGTACTTTAAACCGATCGATAACATTGTTAATAGATTTTGTCATGCCCAGAGTAGCGAAGGACACTTTTTTTGCCGGACGGTATTCTAATGTCTCAAGATCTAATCCAAAAATTTGCTTTTTCCCTTTGTCACCCACTATTTTTTTATAGAAACCTTGATTTGTCTTTGATCCTAACCATTTGTTCTCCATCATTTTATTAACAAAATCGGGAATGGCAAACGTTTCGTGCATTTCATCATCCGGAGCATTTTGAGCAACACCATTTGATGTGTGCACCAAAGTATCTAAACCAACAACATCAACAGTTCTAAAGGTAGCTGATTTAGGTCGCCCAATAACTGGGCCGGTCAATTTATCAACTTCTTCAACAGTTAATCCCATTTCCTTAACAACATGGAACAAGCTCATTATTCCAAAAATTCCGATTCTGTTTCCAATAAATGCTGGCGTATCTTTGGCTAATACTGAAGTTTTACCCAGGAATTTCTCACCATACATCATTAAGAAATCAGTTATTTCTTGATCACACTTAGGACCAGGAATAACCTCAAACAATTTTAAATATCGAGGTGGATTAAAAAAATGTGTGACAGCAAAGTGTTTTTGAAAATCTTCACTTCTGTCTTCGTTCATAAACTTAATGGGAATACCGGATGTATTAGAAGTAATCAGTGTTCCATTTTTTCTGTGTTTCTCTATCTTTTCGAAAACTTGTTTTTTGATGTCCAATCTTTCAACAACAACTTCAATAATCCAGTCTACATCTTTAATGCGATACAGGTCATCTTCCAAATTCCCAGTAGTTATTCTACTAGCAAATTTTTGATCGTATATCGGTGAAGGTTTTGATTTTAGTGTTGCTTTCAAGCTTTGATTAACTATTCGGTTTCTGACACTTTGGTTTTCTAAAGTTAAACCACTAGATAATTCTTTATCATCTAATTTGCTAGGAACGATATCTAATAGTAATACTTCAACTCCAATATTTGCAAAATGACATGCAATACCTGACCCCATTATACCTGAACCAATTACTGCGACCTTATGGATTCGTCGTTTCATAATTAAAAATTTCTTGTTATTCTTTTTTAAAAATTGCTTTTTGACTGATCAGTCTATTCACCGTCTCTGTAACTTCAAAAAAATGATTAATTTTTTCTTCCGAAATATTTGCTCTGATAGCCTTATTGAATTGATTGACACTTGATTTAGAAACTTCGCGTTTTTCAATTCCTAACTTCGTTAATTTTATATATACACTTCTACCATCATCCGGGTTTCTTTCTCTGTATATAAAACCTCTTTCTTCCATATTTTTCAGTATTCTGGAAAGACTTGTTGCTTCCATCCCCATTGAAGGTCCAAGGGATGTGGATGGAGTACCATTATCGTAATCTATAAAAAGTAATGCCATGGCAACAGCCATTGTACTGTCATGTTTAGAGGCTTGTTCATTATATATCTTTGCAACAGCCTGCCATGTTGCTCTTAGTGCATGGTCAATTGATTTACTCTTATCCATTTCACAAATATAATAAAATTATTATGCACGCATAGTAAATTTGTAAAAAAATTATTTAATACCAAGAGATATTTGTATTTTTAAAGCATTAATTAATCTTAAACTACTTTATACTATGATAGTTCGTGAATTGATAGGAAAAATTACACTTCAAGAAAATGTTAATCCACTTGGAGAGAATAAAATTCCAAATACTTTTGTAATTCATGTGCCTAATCCGTTAGCAACCTATTACACAAGATTTTCTGAGATAAATAGACCTAATTCCATTTTATTTATTACTAAAAATTCTGTTTCATTTGAGGCAATTTTGAGAGCTACAAAGAGAATTAATGGATTGATGGATCTAGAACTTCTTGCGGCAAAATGTGAAATGGATATAGGAAGTAGAAAGTATTACGGAATTAGAATAAAGGGAATTCTTAGATATTCTCATATTAAAAATATACAGGAGGCTTATAAGAATGAAGGCTTTGATTTCGCTAAGAATGTTAGAATTAATGAGGAAACAGAGGCAATTGTGCGGGTGAATAAATTTTTTAATCTAAAACATATTTCAGAGAAAATATATCAATCTCCTCAAAATAAAGACAGATTTTATATTGTGATACCAAAGGAATTAACATGGGATAAATTTAGAGATATGACCGTTAAAATAAAAAATAATATATCCATTTCGAACTTTGATATTGCTAAAGGTATATTATATGAAAACGATGGCATTACTGATATTCTAAGGATCATTAAACCAAATATCACAATAGAAATGGTGGAAGAAATTGAGCGAAAATATATAGAAGAACTTCTTTAGGTAAAAGCAAATATATATAAGGATCCCCATTATATTTGTATTTTATTAAATTCCCTATGAAAAACTTATTAGAAGCCGAAAATGTAGTTAAGAACTTTGGTAAATTTAAGGCTTTGGACAAAGTGTCGATGCAGGTTCCCAAAGAGAGTATATTTGGTCTTCTCGGACCAAATGGTGCGGGGAAAACTACTTTATTAAGGATAATAAATCAGATCACCTTGCCTGATGAAGGGGTCGTATTATTCGATGGAAAAATGTTGCAACCGGATGATGTTCAATATATTGGTTATTTGCCAGAAGAGCGTGGATTATATAAGCGAATGAAAGTTGGTGAACAGGCAATGTATTTGGCTCAGCTAAAAGGATTATCGAAAGTTGACGCAAAAAAGCGGATTGACTATTGGTTTGATAGATTTGAGATTGGAGCCTGGTGGAATAAGAAAGTTGAAGAGCTTTCTAAAGGCATGGCTCAGAAATTACAATTCATCATTACTGTTTTACATGAACCTAAATTACTGATTTTTGACGAACCCTTTTCAGGATTTGATCCCATTAATGCTAATTTAATAAAAGATGAGATATTAAATTTAAAAGAAAAAGGATCTACTATTATTTTTTCAACCCACCGCATGGAGTCTGTTGAGGAGTTATGTGAGCATATTGTCTTACTGAACAAAGCAAGCAAGGTACTGGAGGGGAAATTAGTTGATATTAAGAAACAGTTTAAAACTAATACTTACGAAGTTGGTCTCAGTATTCCAAATAAAAATAAATTATTAAAGGACCTTAAAGCTCGATTTGTGGTAACTCCTGCAAATTTCAAGTCCTTGGAAGATGATTTAAAATTGAATATCAAATTGCAAAGTAAAGAATCATCGACCGATTTGATCAAATACTTAAATACCAAAGCCGATATCAATCACTATGTAGAAGTAATTCCAAGTGTCAATGATATTTTTATACAAGCAGTTAATCAAAATGAATAAACTATTACTCATAATAAGAAGAGAATTTATAGCAAAAGTCAGAAATAAAACTTTTATCATCATGACTTTGTTAAGTCCGCTATTGATGATTGGAATGATAGTTCTCGTTGCTTTATTGACAAAAAGCAGTATAGAAAAAAAAAGTACTATAGCCTATGTAGATGAATCAGGATTTTTTTTGGATAATGAGCTGAAAGCTAGCAATACTATCAATTTTGAAAATTTGACATCCGTTGGGCTGGATCAAGCGAAAATTATTGTTAGTGAATCCACTCAAGAGGGTTTGTTATTTATTCCAAATAAGGAGAACATCAATGAAGTAGCGAAAAATGTTCAATTTTATTCTAATGATTCTCCAGGCATGGTTACGATTTCTGAATTAGAATCGATTATTGAGAAGAAGTTACAAAATGAAAAAATGATTCAGTTAAATATTGATTTACAAATGCTTGAAAAATCAAGTGTAAATGTAGATATCAATCTGTTAAATTTCAGTGGTGAAAAATCTTCTAAACTTATCAACGGAGTAAAAATTGGTTTAGGAATGGGAGCCGGGTATATGATAATGATTTTCATTATTGTATATGGTGCTATGGTTATGAGAAGTGTAATTGAGGAAAAAACAAGTAGAATTATTGAGGTAATTATTTCATCTGTCAGGCCTTTTCAGTTAATGTTAGGTAAGATCTTTGGCATGGCTGCCGCAGGACTTACACAATTTTTTATATGGGGAATTTTATTATTTATTGGATTGATTATAAGTTCTTTTGTTTTTGGTCTTGATCTTTCAGGAAATTTAAATACCACCCAAATCCCGGCAGAACAAATGGAGGTACTATCGCAAAGCAAAGGCCAATTTATACTATTAGAAATATTCAATTTACCCTTATTCAGCATGTTCGTTCTATTCATCATGTATTTTTTATTTGGCTACTTATTATATAGCTCTATATATGCATCAATTGGTGCAGCAGTTGATAACGAGACGGATTCGCAACAATTTATGCTCCCGGTTCTTATGCCTCTTATGATAGCTGTATATGTTGGATTTGCTACCGTAATAAATGACCCGCACGGTAATATTGCCACTATATTTTCAATGATCCCCTTCACTTCACCAATAGTAATGTTAATGAGAATACCATTTGGAGTACCTTGGTGGGAAATTTTAATTTCTTTATTAATTTTGTTTATCACTTTTTTGGGAGTCGTTTGGATAGCAGCAAAAATATATAGAGTGGGTATCCTGATGTATGGGAAAAAAGTAAATTATAAGGAAATTTACAAATGGTTAAAATATTAATTAATAATATCCTTGAACTTGAAGGAATATATAAAACATGAGTAAAATATTAATAATAGAGGATGAGGGCGCTATTCGTAGGGTTCTTGTAAAAATTATCAAAGAAGAGAATAGTAGCTACCAAATAGAAGAAGCTGAAGATGGTTGTCTGGGATTCGATATGATCCAAAAAGAAGATTTTGATCTGGTTCTTTGCGATATAAAGATGCCAAAAATGGATGGCGTAGAAGTTCTTAGTAAAACCCAAAAAATTAAACCTGAAATACCTTTTATCATGATATCGGGTCATGGCGAACTGGAAACTGCGGTTGATACCATGCGGATAGGGGCCTTTGATTATATCTCTAAACCACCTGATTTAAATAGATTACTTAACGCCATTAGAAATGCTTTGGATAAAAAACAATTGGTTGTTGAGAACAAAAATTTAAAAAGAATTGTTAATAAAAACTATGAAATGGTTGGGGATAGCGAGGCCATTTCAAAGATTAAAAATATTATTGAAAAAGTAGCACCCACCGAGGCAAGAGTATTAATTACAGGTGATAATGGTACAGGAAAGGAATTAGTAGCACACTGGATTCATCAAAAGAGTGACAGATCAAAAAGACCAATGATCGAGGTTAATTGTGCCGCCATTCCATCAGAGCTAATTGAGAGTGAATTATTTGGTCATGTGAAAGGCTCTTTTACAGGTGCAAATAAAGATAGAGCAGGAAAATTTGAAGCAGCAAATGGGGGGATTATTTTTTTAGATGAAATTGGAGATATGAGCTTGTCGGCCCAGGCGAAAGTATTAAGAGCTTTACAAGAGAATAAAATCAGTAGAGTAGGGAGTGATAAAGATATTAAGGTGGACGTTAGAGTTTTAGCTGCAACTAACAAGAATTTAATGAAGGAAATAAATGATGGTAAATTTAGGGAAGATCTCTACCATCGGCTTGCAGTTATAATAATTAATGTTCCATCTCTGAACGACAGAATTGACGATATACCTTTACTAATAAACTATTTTGTGAATAAAATTTCTGAAGAACAAGGCGCAACACCAAAAAAATTCAGCTTAAAGGCGGTTGCACTCTTGCAAAAATACAATTGGACAGGAAACATTCGGGAATTAAGGAATGTTGTAGAGCGATTGTTAATTCTGGGTGAAGATGAGATCAGTGCAAATGATGTTGTTCTTTATGCAAAAAAATAAGTTATCAACTTCCTATTGACCTATTATCCGTTAATGTAATAATATTCTAAGGGAGAGGATCAGTACATGCGACTACAAAATATTAGTTGTTTGGGTTTTTATTTTTATTCTTTCGAAACTCGGATAATAATTTTCTATTAAATTCATTTTCCGCATTGTACAATTTTAGTATTTTATTAGGAGTCAAAACATTTTTTAATTGATCATAAAATTCCTTTTTTAATTTCACAATTTCTTCTTCTGTTTTGAGTAAAGTGCTAACATATTCATTTGCTTTCCCCTCGCTCAAAGACTCCATCCCTCCACTTTCTCTAATTTTTCTTTTAATATCTCTTGTGCCGATAACTTTTAGCTGATAAAACTGTTTTCCGAATTCATTATATAATGGCCAGAATTTTTCTGCTTCATCCGGGCTAAGATCCAGTTGTTGTGTCAGATAGGCTATTTTATAAGCCCTAAAATTTTCATGTTTCTCATTGTTATTCTGTGCTGCTAATTTATTTAGCCCAAACATTAAGATCAATATCAATAGTGCTAATCTTTTCATCTCTTAGTTTTCTAAAATTAAATTTTCAATATTTTCTCCATCCAAATAGTCTAATATATCATCTTCAGTATAATTGTCAGCTACTGTCAGGTGAATATCATTAAAAGTTTCTGATATATCATAGCTACTGAATGATATAAGATCATCGTCCATCCAACTTTCAATTTCGGAAATCTCAATTGTTTCAACGTTAAATCCTTTGTCGTCTGATTTCAAGTTTCTTAAACTAAAGAAAAGGAGCAGTGAAGCCGCGATGGAATAACTTAAAATTCTGAAATTTTTATTAGTTATTAGTTTAATTATTTTGGCAGGTTTCTTTGTGTTTAAATTGAGTAATAGATTTTGGTCAAGATTTTTAAAATAATTATCCGGTGTTTTAAAACCGGTCAATCTATTAACTTTCATATCTAATTGAACCAGAACAGACTCATCGAACTGATCAAAATAATCTTCAGGAGTGGTAAATCCAGATATAAGATTATTTTCCTGTAAATCTCCTTCAAATTGAGCAAAATAATTTTCAGGTATTGAAAAGCCTGTATCTCCGTCTTTCAATTTATTCAATATATCTTTTTTATTTTGTTTCATTCAATACAAATTTTTCTATTTTCTTTCTAGCATGATGGTACGATGCTTTTAAGCCCCCAACTGAAGTCTCAAGAATTTCCGAGATGTCAGTATACTTCATATTGTCAAAATATTTCATATTAAAAATGATTCTCTGTTTTTGAGGTAAACTAGCTAGGGCCTTTTGTAATTTCAATTGAATTTCATCACCATCAAAATATTCATCAGCATATAAGTTTTCAACTAATTGATTTTGAAGTTCTAAGTTGTCAATTTTATTCAAATTAGATTTTCTATTTAGGTGGGTTATAGCTTCATTAGTGGCTATTCTATACATCCAGGAAAACAACTTGCTCTTACCGTTAAAACTATTAATATTTTTAAAAACCTTTATAAAGGTATTCTGCAGTACATCATCGGCATCGTCATGTATAATAACTATCTTACGGATATGCCAGTACAAGCGTTCCTTATACAAGGACATTAACTCACGAAAAGCCTTTTCTTGAGTTGCTTTATTCTTAAGCTGTTCAATAAAGGTAAGTTCCTGTAACTCCAACTTTTTTAATTTTAGGACTACTAAATTAACAAAAGGTTTAAAATTATTGTGTAAAACTATTTTTTTGATATAAAAATTATACTCTAAAACCTCATGGCAAATTTTACATTTAAGATTCGACCACTAAGGTAGTTTGGAATAGCTACGTATTGATTGGATGAGATATCCTTAACCCAGGTATTCGTAATTGAATTTTGAACATCAAACATATTATATAATTCTAAACCAACAGAGAAGTCTTTGAATGTTTCTTGCCATTTCCTTTTTGGAGGGTTTTGGCTATCAACAATTACATAAGAAATTCCAATGTCCGATCTGAAATAATCTTTCAATCGATTTTGATATAAATATGGATCTGCATACGAGGGAGAACCTCCTGGAACACCAGTATTGTACACAAGATTTAAATACATCTTTAGCTGAGGAATTTTAGGAACATAATCCTGAAAAAGAATTGCAAATTTTAATCTTTGGTCCGTAGGTCTTGAAATATACCCTCTGCCATCTATATTCTCTTTAGTCACTAAATAACCTACACTTAGCCATGATTCTGTTCCTGGAACAAATTCACCGTTTAGTCTAAAATCAATCCCGGTGGCATATGCAATGGCATTGTTTCTTGCTCGATACCTTATTTTAACATTATCAATTGTAAACGGATTTACATCATTAAGTTTTTTATAGTATGCTTCAGCTACAATTTTGAATGGTCTGCCCCACATTTGTAAAGTATAATCATAACCTACAACGATGTTTAATGATTTCTGAGCTTTTACCTCAGGATGAACAACTCCCAGAGAATCTCTCATTTCCCTGTAGAATGCAGGTTGTTGATAATAGCCTGCAGAGACTCTAAAGAACGTTTCATTTTTCCAATTTGGTTTGATAGTGAACTTCCCTCTCGGGCTTAGTAAATATTGGCTCTCAGGTTTTATTCCCACTGGATCAACAGTCCAATACTGTGCTCTCAGCCCTATATTAAACCAAACAATATTGTCCTTTATCGAAGTTTTTTTGCTCCATTGCCCATATCCCGAAATTCTATTTGTGACAACATTATTGAGTGCACGTACACTTAAATATGGAATAATTGGTTCCGTATAAGGAGAATAAGGCTCATCGTTCTTTGGCTGAAGATATGGAGGTCTTAGGGAAAATCCCGCAGAATCAATTACTTGCCATTCTATAATTTGATCTTTAAATTGCTCATATTGATACTTAATGCCGAATTCAATTAGATTCGAATTTTTTCTAACTGTTCCTTTGATCGAAGCGTTAGCTATTTTGGCATTTAAATTATTTCTCGCATGATCCAATTGTGTCCCAATCGACTGGATAAAATCGACATCACCAAAATTCTCTGACCCTAAATCCGTATTAACTTCACCAATTCCATAAAATGCTAAAATGTCAAAGTATTCTTGTTCGTGCGTATTATAGGTTGAAGCTGTAAAATTTAGAGTAAAATTGTCGTTTACACGATAAATACCTGTTAAGGCCCCAAAAAGAGTTTCATATTTATCCTCTTCCCTGCCTCTGTAATTTACAACAAGGGATTGAGGGTTGTTTATTCCTCCAAAATTAGTTTGTCTCGAAATGGGTGTGTAGTTATATTTATTAAGCGAGTACGTACCCAAAAAATCTAGTGTAAAACGTTTACTGATGTCATAGGACAAGTATCCCTGAACATCGGTATAGTTAGGACTAAAATTAGCATTGATATCCGAATTATTAAATATCAAACTGGTATTTCTATACCTGGCGCCTAGGATACCTTTCAGTTTCTGATTTTTTGAGGCTCCACCTAATGTTACAGCAGCTCCAAGTAGACTTGCTTCCAAAGCAACACTAAACTCTTTCGGTTTTTTGTAGGTAATATCTAAAGCGGAAGATAATTTATCTCCATATTTGGCAGAGAAACCTCCAGCGGAAAATTCAATATCCTGGGTTAAATTTGGATTCAAAAAACTTAATCCTTCTTGTGCTCCAGACCGTACCAAGAACGGCCTGTAAACTTCAATTCCATTTACATAAACCAAATTTTCTTCAAAACTTCCACCTCTCACATTGTACTGAGAGCTCAATTCATTATTAAAATTAACACCTGGCAAAGTTCTCAGGACATTCTCAATACCACCGGTTATACTGGGGAGATCTTTTACAATTTCTGCCTCTATTTTTACAACTCCCTCAACCTCTTCTTTATCTTCTTTTATAATCACTTCATCAATTTCTTCTCTTTTTACCTGGAGTTTAGGTGAAAATTCCAAGGTTTTCCCCTTTTGAATTCTTACCCTTCTGCTGTATGTTTTAAAAGAAATATGGCTAAATTTAATTTCAATACTATTACCAGAGGGTAATTGCATGCTATATTCTCCTTTAGCATTTGTTGATGTACCATAGTCGCCATGTGTAATGGCAACATTTTCTATTGGATTACCCTGATTATCAAAAACTTTCCCTCTAATTGTTGCTTCTTGAGATATAACTTGGTTTGTAATTAATAATAAGAGAAAAAGAAAAATTAAATTTGTTTTCAACGATTATATTTTTTAATTCCTTTTGCTGAATGAAGAAGTAAATGTAGTTGAATTATTCACATAATCTGTAACAATTATCTTTAAAGTATGATAGTTACCAGTTAGTTTGTCATCTTCAAAATCATAGCTTAGCGTTCTTAATTTAGGGGCGTATTCCATCAAAACCCATTTACCATCGATTTCGCCTCTATAGGATTTTATACCAGAACCGGTGTCGGAGATCCGTACTTTTAAGAATCTCTTTTTCCCCATCACCTGATTTTCTTTAAAATTATAATGATATACTTTAGGCCTTTCTAAATCAGTAGATAAAGTATATTGACCTAAGCTTTTTGTAGAAGTATACATTTTTCCATCTTTATGGCGAGAGCCAACGTAAGACAGTTTGCCGTACTTGTTTTTTCTAGCTATATACATTTTGTTTATTTCATCAATTGAATACTTAGATACATCAAACGAAATTCTAAAATAGTTGTGAACAGGAACTGAGCGGTTGTGTACATTTGCAACACCATCGACATAAGAATAATCGAAATAGAAATCTTCGTAAAAAATATTTTTTGGAAAGGATAGGGTTATGACACTGTCGGAAATTTTATTAGCCAGATCTGCTTTAAAATAATAAGGAGTTTTAGTCATTGATTTCCTCAAGACTATAGTGTCTTTTTTTCCTTTCACAGGAATTATGAGATTTGTTTCATTTCCATTAAAATCTTTAGTTGTGATTTCAACTTTATAATCCAAACTATCCATTACCTGGAAAAAACCTTTATCTATTATTGTCTTGTATAGGCTGAGTTTTTTTGAAGGTAATTCAATGAAACATTTTTGTACTCGTTGATTCAAATTAATAAATCTTTCATAATCAATATAAGTATTGATGTATCTTGATTCGTTAAATGAAAATTTATCAGCAGTAAACTGAAATATTTTTGTACCATTCACGCGCATTGTTAAATCATACAAACCATTCCTGTTGATCGCACCATCCATCCTGTCAAAGGCATTGATTCCAATTCCGATATCACCATAAGCATAAATAGTATTGGATATTAGATCTCCGTTATTTAGTCTTTTTAAATTGAGACTTACAATTTTATTGGACTGGTTTACTTGTGAAGAATCATTTTTTGAATAAGCAAAAGCAGTTTGTATGGTTGGTTTTTTATGATCAGGAATATTTATTCCAAAGAGCATTGGGTTCAAAATATTCGATTTCACATCCCTTATTTCATAATGTAAATGTGGGCCACCAGAACTTCCCGAATTCCCACTTAATGCAATAATTTTACCTTGAACTACCTCTAGTTCACCAGCTTTAGGATACAATCTGATTTCAAACGATTCTTTTTTATATTGATTTGCCTTTACATAGGCTTCAATTTCAGGAGAAAATTTCTTTAAATGGCCATATACGGTTGTATAACCATTTGGATGTGTAATATAAAGTGCTTTTCCATAGCCCCAATGCGATACATTAATCCTTGATACATACCCATTTGCTGAGGCGATTACATTTAAGCCACTTTGTCCCTGTGTCTTGATATCAAATCCCGAATGAAAATGATTTGACCGCAATTCACCAAAAGAACCAGAAAGCACTAATGGTATTTCTAATGGATTAACAAAGTAATCAGTTGGATAATCAGCTTGTGAAAAACCAACTCCAAAGCTGCTTAAAAAAAAAATTAACAGGAATTTATTTAGCATAATTTTGCTAAATTAATAATTAGAAATGACACAAAAAAATTCATTTTTAAAACACTAAACAACAGCAGAATGTCTCTTATATTCTTTTAAAAACGGAAAATAGTTGTTTAATTGTTTCATCTGTCTTAAATTTGTTGAAATTGTTTGATTCTTTGAATTGATGAATAACTTATTTCAATTAGTAGATTTACTGGATAAAAAGTTGAATAAATTGTTGAATAAATACAATGATTTACAACTTAAAAATTCACAGTTGATTGAACAAAAAGAAAATTTGGAAGAAGAATTATCAAAACAACATCAATTAATTAGTGATTTGGAAAATAAACACGAATCATTAAAAATTGCAAATGCAATAGTAGGCAGCAAAGAAGATAAACATTTAACGAAACTCAAAATAAATACGTTAATTCGTGAAATTGATAAGTGTATTGTTCATTTGAGCAATTAAATAAGGAATGAACGAAAAAATTAGAATCAAAATAACTATCGGAAATAGAGTTTATCCATTGACTATAAAAGGGGAGGATGAAGAAGAAGGTATCAGAGCAGCAGTTGATAAAATAAACAAGCTGATAAAAAAATTTGAAGAAAATTATGCGGTTAGAGACAAACAAGATGTCTTAGCAATGTGTGCACTTCACTTTGCCTCACAGCATGAGGTACAAAATATTTATAATGAGTCGGATGCCGAAAAAGTTGAAAATAAATTAAGGGAAATTAATAAAGTATTAGATTCTCAGATATAAAAGTTCTTAAAAATAAAACAATTACTGCCTACATTAGTTATTTGTTTAATAAACTCAACACTATTGATTTAAAAAGGATGAGTTAATATTGTAAAAGCGAGCCTATATAAACCTAGGATACTTGATCAATATAGTAGTCCTAAACCTGTTACAGGGAGTTTACAAAACCATAGCCGATGTAGGCTTTTTATATATATAAATATGGATGCAACAACAATATCAATAGGAATAATTGCTTTAGTTATTGGGTATTTGACTGCCAAAGTTTTAGAAAAAAAGAAGGCTTCTTCTACATTAAAAAATGTAAAGAAACAAGCTTCTACAATCTTGAAGGAGGCAAATATTGATGCCGATGGAATTAAAAAAGATAAAATATTACAGGCTAAAGAAAAATTTATTGAATTAAAATCAGAGCATGAAAAAGTAATTTTTTCTCGTGATAAAAAAGTAATTGAATCAGAAAAAAGAATTCGTGAAAAAGAATCTCGAGTTAGTCAGGAGCTGGATAAGAATAAAAAACTTAATAAGGTTGTAGAGGATAAAGAGAAAGACTATAACTATAGATTAGATCACCTGGATAAAAAACAAAAAGAAGTCGACAGATTACATAAGAATCAAGTACTTCAATTAGAAACTATTTCTGGTCTATCGGCGAATGACGCAAAAGAAGAGTTAGTAAAATCCTTAAAAGAGGAAGCCAAGAGCGATGCCATGGCTTTTGTACAAAGTTCACTGGAAGATGCTAAACTAGCCGCTCAGCAAGAAGCAAAAAAAATTATTTTAAATACAATTCAACGCATAGGAGTTGAACAAACCGTGGATAATTGTGTTTCTGTTTTTAATTTGGAAAATGATGATGTTAAAGGTAGAATTATCGGTAGAGAAGGTAGAAATATCCGAGCTTTAGAATCCACTACCGGGGTTGAAATCATTGTTGATGACACACCGGAAGCCATTATTTTATCTTGCTTTGATCCGGTTCGTCGTGAGATTGCTCGATTGTCATTACACAAATTGGTTACAGACGGAAGAATACATCCTGCCAGAATTGAGGAGATAGTAGCTAAAACAACCAAGGAAATTAATCAGGAGATCATTGAGGTGGGAAAAAGAACAGTAATTGATCTAGGAATACACGGCTTACACCCCGAATTGATAAAAACTGTCGGGAGAATGAAATATAGATCATCCTACGGTCAAAATTTATTGCAACATTCGAGAGAAGTAGCAAATTTATGTTCCATTATGGCTGCAGAATTAGGATTAAATGCTAAAATTGCCAAACGAGCTGGGTTACTTCATGATATAGGAAAAGTACCTGATACGGATACGGAATTACCACATGCAATTCTTGGTATGCAATGGGTGGAGAAATTTGGCGAAAAAAGTGATGTATGTAATGCCGTTGGTGCGCATCATGACGAGATTGAAATGAAATCACTGTATGCACCAATTGTTCAGGTGTGCGATGCTATTTCAGGGGCTCGTCCGGGAGCGAGACGTCAGGTAATGGATTCATATATACAACGTTTAAAAGAGTTGGAGGATGTAGCTTTCGCTTTTAATGGGGTACAAAAAGCATATGCCATCCAGGCTGGTAGAGAATTAAGGGTAATCGTTGAAAGTGATAAGGTTGATGATACAAAAGCAGCGGAATTGTCGTTTAACATTACGCAGAAAATTCAAAATGACATGACTTATCCTGGTCAAGTAAGGGTAACGGTTATTAGAGAAACCAGAGTAGTAAATATTGCGAAATAAACGTTCAATCTTATTATTCAGTTCACTCAGTTTTTTGTATAGCAGCTTTCATATTGCTTAATAATTTCGAATAAGCAATAGCTCTATCATAGAGCAATGGAATTAATATGTTTTCATTTTTATTATATACGCTTTCTGTTTGTTCTTTACTCAACCTAACAGGTACACTCACATAACTTGGGATTTCTATTGACCTTTAAACGTAAGATCATTATTGTTAGGCTATATTATCGATTTCATTTCTACACTTTCGTATTTGCCAAAATGGCTTTTTCTAAACTTTTATAAATTATATTTTGGGGAATGGATAATTAGGGTTTTGACACTATTTCACAACCTTGATCTTTGATTAGTATCTTGACATTTGTTAAAAACTCATATTCATTTCTTAATAGTAACAGAAAATAAGGCCAATCTTTACTTCTGGTATAGGGACATTCTATATTATTAATTAATAATACTGAATGTTAGTTCCACTAAATGAATTGTCAAAAGATTATCTTTGATAATCAATTTTTTCGGATATTAGCAAACTTAAAAGAAACAAATGAAACCAAGTATCCCAAAGGGAACCAGAGATTTTTCATCCGTTGAAATTGCCCGTCGCAATTATATTTATGAAACAATAAAAGAAGCATTTCAAAATTATGGCTTTCAACCAATTGAAACACCATCTTTTGAAAATTATTCTACATTAATGGGTAAATATGGTGATGAAGGAGATAGATTAATATTTAAAATATTGAATTCCGGAGATTATCTTAAAAAAGTAGATCCGGCTTTGCTAAATGAGAAAAATTCTAGTAAGACTACACCTGCTATCTCTGAAAAGGCCTTACGCTATGATTTAACAGTTCCATTTGCTCGCTACGTTGTGCAACATCAAAATGAAATAATTTTCCCATTTAAGAGGTATCAAATACAACCGGTATGGAGAGCGGACAGACCTCAGAAAGGAAGGTTTAGAGAGTTTTATCAATGTGACGCAGACGTTGTTGGCAGTGAGAGTTTATGGCAGGAAGTTGAATTTGTTCAAATGTACGATGAAGTTTTTACTGAGTTGGGTTTGGTGGACACTGTAATAAAAATGAACAATCGTAAAATTTTGTCCGGTTTGGCGGAAATAATAGGCGAGAAAGAGCGGATAATTGATTTTACGGTTGCTTTGGATAAATTAGATAAGATTGGTGTAGAGGGAGTCAAAAAGGAAATGTTATCTAAAAACATTTCTGAACAAGCAATAGAAAAAATAAAACCGCTATTCAATTGTAAAGGCAGTAATTGGGAAAAGGTAGAATTGTTAACTGAATTACTAGCTGGATCTGAAGAAGGGCTGAAGGGTATTGACGAAATAAAATTTGTAATTAAGTATATTGAAAAATTAGGATTGAAAGGTGCAAATTTGACATTGGATGTTACATTAGCCAGAGGGCTAAATTATTATACAGGCGCTATTTTTGAAGTGGAAGCAAAAAATGTTAAAATAGGATCTATTGGTGGCGGAGGTAGATATGACGATCTAACGAGCCAGTTTGGAATGAAAAATATTAGTGGAATAGGAATTTCATTTGGGTTGGACCGGATTTATTTAGTTCTGGAAGAGCTTAATTTATTTACAAAAGCAGAGATTTCCAAACCCCAAATTTTATTCCTTAATTTTGGAGAAGACGAATTGTACTATTGCATAGAGGCCATAAAAAAAATAAGAGCAATTGGTGTCAACGCTGAGTTTTACCCGGATAATGTAAAATTAAAAAAACAAATGAACTATGCCAATAAAAGGGAAATACCATTTGTTGCTTTAGTTGGTGAGCAAGAGTTAAATGAAGGTAGATACACATTAAAGAACATGTCAACGGGAGAACAAATTACTTGTAATTTAGAAGAATTAATTCAACTAATAAGAGTATAAAGTTTAATTAATTCATATCAATATTGTATTTTTGTGGATTAAAATAACAGGATTATGTTTGAAGGAAACAGTGGTAAAGTTAAAGAGATGTTAGAAGATATAGGAAATGATCACATTACTAATTCGGCAAAGACACCAATTAGAGATGATGCCTTTGAGTTGAATGAAGAAGAGAAAATAAAATCGATTGAAAAAGACATTTCAAATGTTTTACATACTCTAGGCATGGACCTAACGGACGATAGTCTTAGTGGAACCCCACATAGAGTAGCTAAAATGTTTGTTAAGGAAATTTTTAGTGGATTGCACCCAGAGAAGAAACCTAAATTATCTACGTTTGAAAACAACTACAACTATGGTGAAATGCTTGTTGAAAAGAATATAACAGTTTATTCAACTTGTGAACATCATTTGTTGCCGATCGTTGGAAAAGCTCATGTAGCTTATATTTCTAGTGGTAAGGTTATTGGACTGTCCAAAATGAATCGAATAGTTGATTATTATGCTAAACGGCCTCAAGTACAGGAAAGATTAACGATGCAAGTAGTTCAGGCTTTACAAGAAGCCCTAGGAACACAAGATGTAGCATGTGTTATTGACGCTAAGCACTTGTGCGTTAATTCGAGAGGAATTAGAGATATAGCAAGTAGCACAGTCACGTCAGAATTTGGAGGAAAATTCAAAGATCAAGCTGTAAAAAGTGAGTTTTTAGACTATATTAAAATTGATACTGATTTCGATTAATCTTCGAGACATAGCAATTAGTTGCAGCAATTCTAAATTTTTGTCTCTTATAATTAAGTTGTATTAATCCTTGCTTCTTTCAGAAGAAGACCTTTCTATCCATGATTGATGTCTAAAATCTTTTTATAATTTAAGATCAACTATTGACAGTACTTAGAGTTTCTGTAAAAAATCGAGGGTGTCTACACCATCAGCATAATCGGTAAGCTGTGGTTTTTGTGTTTCCCCAAATTTAACCATATTTTCAATTCCTGAATTTCCTACTATACATTGTATGGATTCTTTATCTTGCTTCAGTTTCATTTTTAATATGTCAAGATCCTCATAATATTCATAAAACAAGGAAGCTATGGGTGAAGCATAACTGTTATCTTCTTTGAACATTATGAATCCATTTTCTATAATTTTAAATTGGCTCATCATGTATACTGCCTTGTTATAATCGTAATTATTCTCATATTTTTTATATTCAATAATATTTTTATGTGGGTAAATTGCCTGAAAAAGCAGATCAAAGTCATAATCTTTTGGGACAAATATCTTTGCAACACTTCTACAACCCAATCCAAAATACCTAAATATATCCTCGCCTAAATTTTTTAAATCATTTTTACTCTCCTCACCAGTAATTACAGCTATGGAGTTTCTGTTTTTACGAATTATATTCGGGTATTTTCCAAAATAATATTCAAAATATCTTGCTGTATTATTACTTCCTGTAGCAATTACAGCATCAAATATTTTTAAATTTTCATCGGTGAATTCAATTTTATTCTTAAAATCAGGTTCAATTTTTTCCAGATATTTAGCAATTAGAGGTAAAAAATGTCGGTCATTGGAGGATTGTTTAACAATAACCTCGTTCCCGGATATCAAAACGGATAGAAAGTCATGAAATCCCACTAAAGGAATATTACCAGCCATTATAATTGCTACTTTTTTTACTGGATTGTTTTTCAATTTGTAAAATGATGTCCATGTTTTTAAATTACTGGATGTTAATATCTTACTCCAGTTATTGAATGCATATAAAATGTTATCTTCAGTAAACCATCCATTAAATTCATGCGCTCTTTTTATTTGCATTTTAAATGCATCAAAAAATAGATCATTGTTTGAAATATTGTCATTCTCTACTATATTTCCAGGTGCAAATTGACTTAAAAAATTTCCCAATTTCACAAAAGCCCTTATTCTACTGTTAAGCAACATTTAATTTAAAAATATTAAATTGATATATTATATTTGCTGACAAATTTAAAGAAAAATAACGTGGCAATTATTATCACTGATGAATGTATTAATTGCGGTGCATGTGAACCAGAATGTCCTAACAATGCCATTTATGAAGCCGCAGAAGATTGGAAATTTTCTGATGGTACAGAAATGAAAGGTGACGTGATCCTAACAAATGGAGCCAAATATAATGCAGATGTAGACCAGGAACCAATTAATGATGAAGTATATTTCATTGTTCCCGATAAATGTACCGAATGTAAAGGTTTTCATGATGAACCTCAATGCGCTGCTGTTTGCCCTGTCGATTGTTGTGTGCCAGATGATGAATTTTTAGAGACTGAAGAAGAATTGCTAGCTAAAAAACGCTTTATACATAATGAATAAGTTAACTCTCAAATTAATTTCTATATTAGCCATCTCAAAAAAAAATAACAAGTAACTAATGGTAAATCAAACGATTTTTACAAATGACACTATTGTATTTGGATTACTGATGGTAGCTCTGGGATTTGTATTTTTTACATCTTCCAAAGAAAGCGGGTTTTGGTATAAATTTTATAAAGTAGTGCCTGCTTTATTAATGGCTTATCTGATTCCTGCAATTTTTAATTCATCTGGATTAATTTCAGATGAACATTCCAATTTATATTTCGTTGCTAGTAGGTACCTCTTGCCGGCATCGCTCGTTTTAATGACATTAAGCATTGATTTAAAATCTATATTTAATTTGGGGCCTAAAGCATTAATTATGTTTTTTACAGGAACAATTGGGATTGTTATCGGTGGTCCAATTGCTATATTACTGATTTCAATATTTTCACCTGAAACAGTTGGCGGGGCAGGTTTTGATGCAACCTGGAGAGGTCTGGCAACACTTGCTGGCAGCTGGATAGGTGGAGGTGCAAATCAAGCCGCCATGCTAGAAATTTATGAGTATAATCCAAAAAAATACGGAGGTATGGTTTTGGTGGATATTGTTGTTGCAAATATTTTAATGGCTGGTTTATTGATGGGAATTGGTAAATCTGAGAAAATTGATAAATGGTTAAAAGCAGATACTTCTGCTATTGAAAAATTAAAAGAAAAAGTTTCGGATTTTGCCGATAGTGTGAGTAGGATTCCATCTCTAACTGACTATATGATCATAGCGGCATTAGCTTTTGGAGTTGTTGGTTTCGCTCATTTTGGGGCCGATAACATTTCGAGTTTCTTAAAAACAAACTTTGAAGCAGTAAGTGATAAATCTTCTCCGATGTCCTCTTTTGGGTCTCAATTCTTTTGGATGATTACAATATCTACTGCATTAGGCATCGCATTGTCATTTACTAAAGCAAAAAATTATGAGGGAGCCGGTGCTAGCAAAATAGGAAGCGTTTTTATATATATTTTAGTAGCTACAATAGGAATGAAGATGGATTTGAGTAAGGTAGTTGATAATCCGGGATTAATACTCATAGGGATTGTTTGGATGCTTATTCACATTATTTTATTAATCATTGTAGCGAAATTGATCAGAGCGCCTTATTTTTTCTTGGCTGTTGGAAGTCAGGCAAATGTTGGAGGCGCGGCATCTGCACCTGTAGTTGCAGCGGCATTTCATCCATCACTAGCAACGGTAGGGGTTTTACTTGCCGTATTTGGTTACGTAGTTGGTACCTATGGAGCAATATTAACGGCCGAATTGATGAGGATTGTTTCTCCTTAGAGCATTCAGGATCTAATAATTATTTCTAATAAATATAGTAACAGAGTAGCTACTATATTATTTTTTTAGTAGATATTTGCACCGAAAAATTGAATATATTCTAATAATGAAAAAAATATTATTTATTACTCTAATGATTCTCAGTGTTTCTTCATGTAAAAATGACGTAGAAGACACCATGTTTGTAAAAGGGGAAATAAAAGGACTAAAAAAAGGAACTCTTTATTTGCAGAAACAAGTCGATTCATTAATACTTTCTGTGGATTCTTTAACAGTTAATGGAAGAAATGATTTTTTGTTAAAAGATATAATAGAATCTCCGGAGATATATTTTTTAACCCTAAAGGATTCAGATAAAAGAATTACATTTTTTGGAGAAAAGGACACCATCACAATCAATTCTGTTCTGGATAAATTTGATATTAAAGCTGAAATTAAAGGATCAAATAACCAAAACATATTGAATGGTTATAACGAATTGAAAAGGAGGTTTAACGATAAAAACTTAGATTTGATAAAAGAAGAACTTGAAGCTCAGAAATCCGGAAATCTAGATTCAATAATATTGGTTGAAGAAAAAATGAAAGGATTGTTAAAAAGAAGATACTTAGTAACTATCAACTATGCAATCAATAATGCAGATTTTGAAGTTGCTCCGTATATTGCTCTATCAGAAGTCTATGATGCCAATATTTCGATGTTAGATACTATTAATAATTCGCTTTCACCTGATGTAAAACAATCTAAATACGGGATAATGCTTCAAGAGTATATAGATGAAAGAAAGGAGTAAGAAGAGTAGGGGACAGTAGAATCACATCAAGTAAGTATCGATATTAGTTTTTTATTTTCACACTCCATTCATATTCAAATTTGGATACACTTTCATTATCCTCGTTAAAACCTTCCGCCATCATAATCAAACTTTGACCTTCGCCGGTTTCAATAGTTCGATCTATTGCTTGCTTAATTTTAGTACCATCCTTACAAATGAAATTAATCTTTCCTTTTGCTTTCTTTGTGAAAGTTCCGCTTTGATTAGTAACCAACATAGATATTTTTTTACCACTTTCATCAATTCTTTTCATTACCAATATTCCAGTGACCAGTTCAGATGCCATTCCTTGAACTGCCCAGTATAAGGAATTAAAGGGGTTTTGATTGATCCACTTATGACGAACCTTTGCCGTTGCCTGCTCATTAGATATCGATGTGACACGGATACCTGAAATAAAGGCTGAAGGTAGCTTAAACATTAGAAAAACATTTAGTGATTTAGGTGTAAATTTTCGCATAAAACATTTAAAAGAAGTCGCAATTTACAATTTTTTCATGAATTGGTTTTGTGTTTTCAAATGTTAAAAAAATGTTAAATATAGTACTTTGTATAGCATAGTATTATCTTTTGTATATATATTTGCATAAGAAAGTATTATACAAATTATATTATGACAAATAAAAATGAATATAACACAGCCTTTTTTTTACACTTATCCGCTTTTTTTGGATATATTTTTCCGTTTGGTGGAGTAATAGCGCCATTAGTTATTTGGGAGTTGAAAAAAAAGGAAAGCGATTTCATTGATCAATCAGGAAAGGCATCTGTAAATTTTAATTTGAGCTTTTTATTATACTCATTTATTTTAGGTGTATCTATTTTTCCATTTGCCTTTAATAGCTTTTTCTCTGAACTGCATCACTTTGACTTATTTGGAATATTAAGTATGGTCTCTCTGGTAGGTATTTTGGGCATTGTAAGGTTTATACTAATTATTACTGCTGCTACCAGAGCCAATAACGGTGAAGTATATGATTATCCACTAACCATAAAATTTATAAAATAAAATTAAAAACTATGATTTCAATTCTTATAACTATCGTCGTTTTTATTGCAAATAATATTCAATACTATTTGTTTTAAAATAATTATAACAATCTAACTCAATACTTTATTTACATTTAAAAAGAAAAACATGAAGATTGAAAACACAAAAGCACAAATGCGAAAAGGAGTTTTGGAATTTTGTATTCTATCTATTTTACAAAATAAAGATGCTTATACATCCGAAATTTTGTCGCAATTGAAAGATGCAAAATTACTTGTAGTTGAAGGTACTGTTTACCCTTTGCTAACAAGATTGAAAAACGCTGGACTTCTGAACTATAGATGGGAAGAGTCTACCTCAGGACCTCCAAGAAAATATTATGGATTGACGGAAACTGGAAAACTTTTCTTGAAAGGACTCAATACTACTTGGAGTGATTTGGTAAATGCTGTTAGTACAGTAACAAAAAATAATACAAACGTAAAATCAACAAAAAAATGAATAAGACAATAAACATAAATTTAGGTGGAATATTTTTTCATATTGATGAGTTAGCTTATCAGAAATTGAAAAATTATTTAAATGCTATTCGTCGTTCATTAAGTGATGATCCCAAAGGAAGAGATGAAATTATAACGGATATAGAATCTAGAATTGGTGAACTTTTGTCAGATAAAGTAAAAGATGTTCGACAGGTGATCAACGAAAGTGATATAGACGAAGTAATTGAGGTAATGGGTAAACCTGAAGATTATATGGTTGATGAAGAGGTATTTAATGATGATTATTCTTCTTCATATAGCAATACAAGATCTAAAAAATTATATAGAGATGGTGATGATAAATTTTTAGGAGGTGTTTCCTCTGGTTTAGCTCATTATTTCAATATTGATGTAATATGGGTTCGCTTAGGCTGGTTAGTTGCAGCTTTTGGATTTGGATTTGGATTTATTTTATATTTAATTTTATGGATTTTGCTGCCACAAGCAAATACAACCGCTGAAAAATTAGAGATGGAAGGCGAAGAGGTTAATATTACTAATATTGAAAAAAAAATCAAGGAGGAACTAACTGATGTCTCTGAAAGAGTAAAAAGCGGTATAAGTGATGTCAGTGATAAGGTAAAAAACGCCGACTACAAAAAGTATAAAGATAAAGCGAAATCCGGATCACAGGATGTGGTTGATACATTGGGTAAAGTTCTAACGACTTTATTTATGGTTATTGGTAAGTTCATTGGAGTAATTTTAATTATTATTTCAGTGTCAACTATTTTTGCCTTATTAATTAGTTTAGTTACAGCCGGTTCTATTGATTTTTTTCAGGAAGATTGGTACTATCAACATTTTAATATCATAAATAGTTCTGGATTACCACTTTGGGGAATTTCTATAATGACATTTATTTTAGTAGGAATACCATTTCTATTTCTCTTCTTATTAGGTATCAGGATTTTGTCCAATAACAAAAGATCTGTGGGTAGAGTAACGAAATTATCTCTTTTGGGAGTTTGGCTGGTAGCACTGTTAATGATGTTATTTTTTGGATCCAGACAATTCGTGCAATCTGCCTTTGAAGGATCTGTAATTGAGAAACAAGAATTGGCGTTCCTTTCCACCGATACATTGGATATAAAAATATTAGATAATGAAAACTTATCAGGTGAATCCTATCTGAAACATCGTTGGGGTTATCAGCTGGTTTATGATGAGAATAATGTCGAAAAAATATATTCTAATGATATCCGATTCAATATTTTTCAAACGGATGCAAATGATCCTTATATAAAGATTAATAAGAGATCTAAAGGAAAAAGTAAGATCGCAGCTCGTGAAAATGCTGGTAATATTGGTTATAATTTTACCAAGTCAGGAGAAGATCTATTGTTGAATGGTTATTTTTTAACTGAAATTGAAAATAAATTCAGAGATCAAAGTTTGAAAATTGATCTATATCTACCAATAGACCAAGTGGTATATCTGGATAAATCCATGAGATCATTTTTATATGATGTTGATAATATCCAAAACATCTATGACAGAGATATGCCTAAACACTATTATAAAATGACAGAGGATGGCTTGTCATGTTTAGATTGTGATAAGAATTGGGATCATAATATCGATGATTCCGGTTCATTCAAAATGAAAATTGACCAAGAGGGTGTCAATATAAATATTACCAGTGATGAAAATGAAAACGCAAAAGTTATTATTGATGAAAATGGATTGAATATTAGTAGTTCAAGAGATTCTATAAAATAATTCCCCAACCTAAAAAATATCAATTATGAAAAGTCTTATTAAAATATCAGCATTATTAATTTTATTTCTTTCCACTTCTTCCTGCTTTTTCGATGGGGTTAAAGGAAATGGAAATGTTATTACCAAAAACAGAGATATATCTAGCGACTTCGTAAGAGTTAAAGCAAGTTCAGGAATTGATGTTTATTTAACTGAAAATGGAGAAACTAGTTTGGTGGTAGAGGCTGATGAAAATTTACATGAACTCATTAAAACAGAGGTGAAAGATGGAACTCTATATATTGGATCTAAAAAGAATATATGGACAGCAAGAGCAAAAAAAGTTCATGTTTCGATTGAAAAACTCATCGAACTTGAGGTAACTAGTGGTGCCGAGGTAACAACAGAAAACACTTTACATGCTGATGATCTAAAAATTATTGCAACAAGCGGAGCGGAGTTCAATTTACATCTGAAAGTTAATAATTTAGATTGTGTAAGCTCAAGTGGTTCGGATGTAAATATTGATGGAAAAGCAAACAACTTCAACGTGAGTTCTTCAAGTGGTAGTGATATTGACGCCTACGGTTTGGAAACTTCCAATTGCATAGCTAAAGCAAGTAGTGGCTCTAACATAAAAGTTAAAGTAAATAAGTCCTTTGATGGCAATGCCAGTAGTGGTAGTGGTATTCATTTTAAAGGAGATCCAGAAGTCATTAATTCGAGTGATAGTTCTGGTGGAAATATTAGCAAATCATAATTATTATGAATCTAAATAATACAAAATCACGCTTTTAGCGTGATTTTTGCTTTTTTAATAGTTGCAGCTAATTATTCTCCCTAATTTTAATTGTTATTTTTTTATTAAATTCTCAATCGTTTTCGTTTAATTCTGATTTAAATCATATAAAATAATATTTTTATTATTATTTTTGTGTGCTTTAAGAAAAAACATGAAAAAATACATAAAGAAAATAGCAGTAATGACATCGGGGGGTGATGCCCCAGGAATGAATGCCGCAATAAGGTCGGTAGTCAGATCTGCATCCTATTACAAATTAGAAAGCGTTGGAATATACAGAGGGTATCAAGGATTAATTGAAGGAGATATTGTTAAAATGGATGCTCGAAGTGTACATCACATTATTCAAAAGGGAGGAACTATTTTAAAAACGGCACGTTCTGATGAATTTAGGACAATTGAAGGCCGAAGGAAAGCATATAATAATTTAATAAAGCATGAAATTGATGCTTTGGTCATAATTGGTGGAGATGGCTCTTTTACAGGGGGGATGATATTTAACCAGGAGTATGATTTCCCATTGATAGGGATTCCGGGTACAATTGATAATGATATATATGGCACTGATTTTACTATAGGATATGATACCGCTTTGAATACTGCCGTTGAAGTAATTGATAAGATCAGAGACACTGCGAGCTCTCATAATAGATTGTTTTTTGTTGAGGTTATGGGAAGAGATGCCGGGTTTATAGCACTAAATGCAGGAATTGGAGCGGGTGCAGAAGAAATATTGATTCCTGAAGAAAATATGGGCCTTGATCGCTTGTTAATGACTTTAGAAAAGAGCAGGCGTTCTGGCAAAACTTCCAGTTTAGTTGTAGTAGCGGAAGGTGATAAAACCGGTGCAAATGTATTTGAACTTGCTTCCTATGTTGAAGAAAACTTGCCTGAATATAGTGTTAGGGTTTCAGTTTTGGGACACATGCAAAGAGGAGGCGCACCTAGTTGTTTTGACAGAGTTTTAGCTAGTAGAATGGGGGTGAAGGCTGTTGAATTAATTATTGATGGAAAGACCAATCTGATGGTTGGACAGCTTAATAATGTAATGGTAACAACAGAATTGGAAAAAGCAATCAAAGAACATCACAGCATAAGTAAAGAAATATTGAGAGTATCTGATATAATGTCAGTTTAATTAAATTGAGTAATAATTATTAAATAAATATAAAATGATTAAAGTAGGTATTAACGGATTTGGAAGGATTGGAAGGTTAGCCTTTAGAGTTGCTTCACAAAGAGAGAATGTTCAAGTAGTAGGTATAAATGACTTATTAGGAGCAGATTATTTGGCATACATGTTGAAGTATGATTCTGTACATGGAAGGTTTGACGGAGAAGTTTCTGTAAAAGATGGAAACTTAGTTGTAAACGGTAATGAAATAAGAGTTTCTGCAGAACGCAATCCCGAAGATTTAAAATGGGATGCAATTGGAGCTGATTATGTTATAGACGCAACTGGAATTTTCACCTCTAAAGAAAAGGCAGGTTTGCATATAAAAGGTGGCGCAAAAAAAGTAATTATATCTGCCCCTTCTCCTGATGCACCAATGTTTGTCATGGGTGTTAACCATAAAGAATTAAAAGCAGATGAAGCGGTCTTTTCAAATGCATCTTGTACAACGAACTGTTTAGCACCAATTGCTAAAGTTTTACATGATAATTTTGAAATTACGGATGGATTAATGACCACAATCCACGCCACCACTGCCACGCAAAAAACCGTAGATGGGCCATCAATGAAAGATTGGAGAGGTGGAAGAGCCGCTTTACACAATATTATTCCTTCTTCTACCGGAGCTGCAAAAGCAGTTGGGAAAGTGATTCCTTCACTAAACGGAAAACTAACGGGAATGTCATTTAGAGTTCCTACAATGGATGTGTCTGTTGTTGATTTGACTGTAAATATAGGTAAAAGTGCTACCTATGATGAGGTATGTAAAGCAATGAAGGATGCTTCTGAAGGTGAGCTAAAAGGAATTTTGGGCTATACAGAAGAAATGGTTGTTTCGCAAGATTTTGTTGGTGAAACTCGCACTTCGGTTTTCGATGCTAAAGCAGGTATTGCATTAACCGATAATTTTATTAAAGTAGTCTCATGGTATGACAATGAATATGGATATTCATCAAAAATTGTTGACTTGTTAGAATATTCAGCTTCTTTATAAAAACAATATTTAATATTATAAAACCCATAACTTCTGTTATGGGTTTTTGCTTTTATAGTGATAGATATTTTTCCGGAAATGTAAAATTAAATTTATAGCATTCAATATTATTATTAGAGCTTATTATTCTTTCCTTTATCCTTCTATTATTATTTAATTTATAAGTATTACTGTTTTTTTTTAAAAATAAGCCAATTTTTTTTCATAAATTTACCTGTTATGTTTGCGATGACAATTCAATCGGTTTATTGTAAAATCATAAGGTTATTTGAACTACATTAATTTAATTAAAAATCTAAAATAATATATTTTATATGGCGCATACAAAAAAAATAAAAGGGGTAATAGGAATTCTAACCGGAGGTGGTGATGTGCCGGGTCTCAATCCTGCCATCCGGGCAATAACAATAAGAGCAAATAGAGAAGGATATAAGGTTGTCGGTTTGCGACGTGGTTGGGCCGGTATAACAGAACTATTAAGAGATAAAAAAGCTGATAATAGTAATAATTTCATAACTTTAACTAACGAAATAGTTGACAAAGCGGGTAGAACAGGTGGAACTTTTTTACACTCTTCAAGAACCAGGCCGAGTCATATGCCAAAAGAAAAGGTTCCCGAACACTTAAGATCATCTTATAATGAAGAAATTAATGACCTAACACCTGAAATTATTAAAAATTTAGAGTGGTTGGGAATTGACTTTTTAATTCCTATTGGGGGAGATGATACGCTTAGTTATGGAGTTAGACTTTATAAGGAAGGAGTTAAAGTTGTAGCTATACCAAAAACTATGGACAATGATGTTCCAGGTACCGATTATTGCATAGGGTTTAGTACATGTATTACAAGAACCATCAGCATGACAAATAATTTGCGGACTTCAGCTGGTTCTCATGAAAGGATATTAGTTATGGAAGTTTTTGGAAGGTATGCCGGCTTTACGGCAATGTTACCAACAATGGCCGGTGCTGCAAATAGATGTGTTATTCCGGAATATGAATTTGACATTGAACACCTTACAGAATTACTAGTGGAGGACAGGAATAACAACCGAAGCAAATACTCTGTGGTACTTGTCTCAGAAGGAACAACCTTTAAAGGTGGCGAAATGATATTTTCAAATGCTGAGAAAGACATGTTTGGTCATGCAAAATTAGGCGGAGTTGGTGATTTGATCTCCTCTGAAGTTAAGAGTTTGTCTTCAAAATTTAATAATGGTAAACCAATTAATGTGATTAATCAAAAACTTGGTTACCTGGTTCGTGGAGGAGATCCTGATGCAATTGATTCTATCGTACCTATGGCTTATGGAAACCTAGCTCTCGATCTGATCCTAGGAGGGTTTTATGGTCGACTTGTAGTTTTAAAAAACGGAAGGTATGATGATGTGCCAATTGAGGTTGTAACCAATTCATCAAAAATTGTTAAGATTGATAAATATTATAATATCAAAAGATTAAGACCTCATTATCACAGATTTGAGATGAAACCTATGTTCTTAATGGCCGCGGATAGCTAATTTTTGAAACTTATAAAAAGTAAAAGCCCAACAATGAGTTGGGCTTTTTTTATTTAATTAACTATCGACTATCGGTATGCTCGCTTTGTTGTTTATTATAAATAGTTGTTCTTTATAATCTAGGACTTAATTCTTAATAAGTAATATTTGTATATTTGATATAATGAGAAAGGTAAAGATCATTGAGTGCCCTCGTGATGCCATGCAAGGCATTAAAACCCATTTTATAGATACAGAAGCCAAGGCAAGGTATATTAATGCTTTGTTGAAAGTGGGGTTTGATACCATTGATTTTGGAAGCTTTGTTTCGCCTAAGGCAATTCCACAAATGAGAGATACCGCATCGGTATTATCAAAACTTGATCTTTCCCAAACCAATTCGAAATTACTAGCTATTGTTGCTAATGTGAGAGGGGCTATTGATGCTTGTAATTATGAAGAAATAGATTATTTGGGTTATCCGTTTTCAATATCAGAGAATTTTCAAATGCGAAATACAAGTAAAACCATCGACCAATCTTTGGTTATTTTAGATGAGATCTTAAATATTGCTGAAAAATCTAAAAAACAAGTTGTAGCTTACCTTTCCATGGGTTTTGGCAATCCATATGGAGATCCCTGGAGCGTGGAAATAGTCTCCAATTGGACAAAAATTCTTTCCGATATGGGCATCAAAATATTATCCTTATCAGACACGATTGGTGTGGCCAAAGGAGAAACAATTTCTTATTTATTTTCCAATTTGATACCACTATATCAGAAGATAGAGTTTGGAGCTCATCTTCATAGCAACCCTTCTTCTTGGTTTGAAAAAGTAGATTCTGCCTATAATGCCGGATGTCTTCGATTTGATGGCGCCATAAAAGGCTATGGTGGTTGTCCAATGGCTAAGGATGAACTTACAGGTAATATGCCAACAGAAAAATTAATTTCTTATTTTACTTCTAAAAAAGAAAATACAAATATTAATGTCTTAAGCTTTGAGAGTGCTTATAATGAGTCATTTAAAATATTTACATGACATGATCGTAGGCAGCCATGGCAGCTCCAATAATACCAGCTTCATTTTTGTTTTCGGCAGGAATAATTGGGGTACTAATTTTAATTTCATCGATAAACTTATTTAATTTTTTACTCGCCCCACCACCAATTATAAACAAATCAGGAGATAATATAAGCTCTATGTGTTGGAAATATTTGTTCAATCTTTTTCCCCATTTAGAATAGCTAAGATCTTCCTTCTTTCTAATTGAATCCGCTGCATATTTTTCAAAGGCATCATTCTTATAGGTTACATGACCTAATTCTGTATTAGGGATCAAATTTCCATTAAAAAATAAACCTGAGCCAATTCCGGTTCCAAGAGTGATAATTGCAACCAAGCCTAATTTCCCTTTTCCTGCACCAAAATGCATTTCAGCCTCCGCAGCGGCATCTGCGTCATTAATAACAGTAAATTCTATACCAGCTACTGTTCGAAAAAGTTCGTCCACCTGAACATCTTTCCAGCTTTCGTGCAAATTCCCTCCGCTTTGACTTTTCCCATGGGCCAGGGGTGTAGGAAAACCACTCCCTGCTCTTCCTTTCCAGTTAAAATGATCTACTATTTTCTTTATGGTTAGTGCTACATCTTTCGGTAATGCAGGATTCGGAGTGCTTATTCTAAACCTTTCTGTTACAAGCTCTCCCGTGGTAGTATCTACGATCGCACCTTTAATTCCGGTTCCTCCAATATCTATTCCTAAAACTTCCATAAAAAAATGTTTATTATTTAGTAGACAAACTTAATAAATATATGGTACTAACCTATACGTAATCTTTTTATAATTTACATATTGCGCACCAAATTTTTCATTCAAAAATTCTTCCTCCATTTCAATTTTAGATAAGAATACTACAATAAGGATTATAAATACTGCTAAACTAAAAAAAGAAAAGTCTGAAATTATATTGGCACTAAAAAATAATATCAGGCCCGAATACATCGGGTTTCTTATCATCTTATAGGGCCCTTTTGTTATGAATATTGCATTTAATTTTACTTCAGGCTGTACATTGAAATTTCCTATCCTCATAATGATTATCGCCCAAATAGAAAGGGTGAATCCAATGATTTGAATACCGATGAGTGTATTATTAACTAATAAATTTTCGTAAAAGACAAAATAGGCGAAACATGCAAATTGAAGAAATACGAGAAGAGCTGATTTTGATGACATTCTTCAAAAATAAACTAATTATTTAATATATAAGAAAGTGGTTTTATGATTTATATCATCTTATTTAAAATAATTCTAAATAAGGTTCTTTTAGTTCAATTTTTCTGTTACTTTTGTTGCACAATAATTACTATTTATATTAAATCTAAATTAAAATAAAATGAAAATGTATTTTTTTGTGCTGGCCTTATTCATTGCTGGAGCAGTATTGGCACAGGAAACAAAACAAGATTCTTTAAGGGTCATGAACCGATTAAGTTATAATAATGCAAGCAAATTAACTATTGGGGGTTATGCTCAAATTGACTACAACGAACCTGATGGTTCAACCGCCGGGAATTTTGACGTACACAGATTGGTACTGCTTTTTGGATACAAGTTTACCGATAAATTAAGTTTTTTGACTGAAATTGAACTAGAACATGTAAAGGAAGTTTTTGTGGAACAAGCATTTGTAAATTATAGTTTTAATCCTAAATTCAATATCAAGGGAGGGTTAATGTTGATTCCTATGGGTATCATCAACGAATACCATGAACCACCAACATTTTATGGTGTGGAACGTCCAGGACTGGATCATGATATTGTCCCAACTACCTGGAGAGAACTGGGAGTAGGAGTGAGTGGTAATTTTTCTGAAATTTCATTAAGATATCAGGCATATATTTTTAATGGATTTGTTTCCTATAAAGATGGCGAGGGTACTTTGAGAGGAAAAGATGGTCTCCGTAAAGGGCGACAAAAAGGAGCAGAGGCAGTTGCTAGTTCTCCAAACTTATCGATAAAAGTTGATTATTATGGAATATTGGGATTGAAGCTTGGTTTAGCAGGTTATTTTGGTAGTACACAAACGGATGACAGTTCTATTGAAGGTTCAACAGTAGGTGTTTCTATGATTGGATTTGATGCGAGATATATCTATAGATCTCTCCAATTAAGAGGTCAATATATTTACACTGGTTTATCTGACACAGAGGCATATAACGAATTAACAAGCAGTGATCTCGGATCACAGATGAATGGATATTACGGGGAAGTTGCCTATGATTTTCTTCCACTGATAGCAAAAAAATCAACTAAAAATTTAGTATTATTTACTCGATATGAAAAGTATAATACACAGTCTAAAATGGCTGGATCTATGGAGTCAAACCCGGCTTATGACAGATCTAATATTACTCTTGGGTTAGATTTTAAATTTGTTCCAGGTGTGGCTATTAAAGTTGATTATCAATGGTTCGATAATGCAGAACCCGCAAATGACTTGTTAAATCAATTTAATGCGGGGATTGGTATAATGTTTTAATAATTGTAAATTGGGCTTTCAAAAGGATTTCTTGAAAGCTATCTAGTAATAAAAAAAAATGAAAAGTTTTATAATTTTATTGTTTTTGCCTCTTTTTATTTCAATGGCTAACATTCCGGTAAAAATAGAAAAGAAAATTGACAAAGAAGTTTTGTCAATATTTAACATTGTCGATTTTTCAAAAGAGCTTGTCTTGATTGATGATGCACTTAATATTACACTCCCACTGAAGTTTAACAACAACAATTTCTATAAAATTGTTAATCGAAAAAACCTGATCGGATACTTTTATTATGGTAAAGCTCTGAGTAAAGCGGATGTTTTTGATTACGTTGTAATTTTTGACAATGAATTAATTGTAAAGAAAATTAAAATTTTAGCTTATCGCGAAGATTATGGTGGAGAAATTGGTAGTAAGAGATGGTTGAAACAGTTCAATGATTTATCCACAAAAGACCGTGTAGTATATAGTAAAGATATTAAAGGAATTTCCGGAGCAACAATTTCCGCAAGATCAATGACAATGACTGTTAATAAATTATTAGAGAGTTTAACCATAATTCAAGAAAATAAAGCCTTATAAATGCAATTTCAAAGATCAATTTCCCAATTTTCCAAGGAAATCAGAATACTAATTACAGCTTTTGTAATAACCTTAAATATTGGTTTTTTTACGGGACTTAATTTTGTAAATGAAACTTCTACATTTCAACCAGGAGGGATAGAAACGAATTATTTGGGAAATGAGGATAATGAAAACGCAGAAATAATGCAATTTAAGAAATCGAAAAAGGATATTTTAACTGTCGTTCACAACCACATATTATCTATGTCGATAATATTTTTGCTTTTAGGAGTGTTATTGTCATTCACGTCGATCAACAAAAAATTAATGAAAGTGTTAATTTTAGAGCCTTTTATTTCAATTGTCTTGACTTTCGGAGGGATATATATCCTATGGACAGGAATATTATGGTTTAAATACGTTATTATGATCTCGGGTATTGCCTTGACTATTAGTTTTTTGTTCTCCTCATTTTTTATTCTTAAGGAATCTGTTTTCCCTACAAAAAATGTATGAGATTAAGGTCCAAAAAATTAAGATGGCAAGAAAATAATTAACTTTTACAATCCAATATTTAATTGTAAATTTGCACGCAATTATAAATCAAATGATTCTCATTAATTAGATATAATTGCACTATGGCTACTCCAAAAATTATTTTAGAAGGACTTACTTATGACGATGTATTATTGATTCCGGCATACTCAGAAATCCTACCTCGAGAAGTTAGTATAAAAACTAAATTAACAAAAAACATTACACTCAATTCCCCAATTATATCTGCCGCTATGGACACTGTTACTGAATCTGAAATGGCTATTGCCATGGCTAGAGAAGGTGGTATCGGAATTTTGCATAAAAATATGTCTATTAAGAAGCAGGCAGGAGAAGTTAAGAGAGTGAAGCGATCTGAGTCCGGTATGATCATCGACCCAATTACACTCACTAAAGAGAAAACCGTTTCACATGCAAAATCATTGATGAAAAAATATAGTATAGGAGGAATTCCAGTAGTAAATGATAGTGATGATTTGATTGGAATTGTCACCAATAGAGATTTGAGATTTGAAAAAGATGACCACAAAGAGGTTTCTGAAATTATGACCACAGAAAATCTCGTAACAACTAAAGAGGGAACTTCTTTGAAAGAAGCAGAGCAAATATTACAAAATTATAAAATTGAAAAACTACCGGTAGTTAACTCAGACAATAAATTAGTGGGATTAATTACTTTTAGGGATATAATAAAGGTAAGCGAAAACCCAAATGCAAATAAAGACACTTATGGCCGATTGAGAGTGGCTGCTGCTATTGGTGTAACAGGAGATGCAATGCAAAGAGCATCTGCCTTGATAAAGGAAGGTGTTGATGCCTTGGTAATAGATACAGCCCATGGACACTCAAAAGGTGTTGTTGCTACTTTAAAGGCGATCAAAGAAAAACACCCTAAAACAGACATTATTGTTGGTAACATTGCAACAGGTGATGCAGCTAAATTTTTGGTGGAAGCAGGTGCTGATGCCGTAAAGGTAGGTATCGGACCCGGTTCAATCTGTACTACAAGAGTTGTTGCCGGGGTTGGGTTTCCGCAATTATCTGCAATTATGGAGGTAGCCAAGGCTATTAAAAATACAGGAGTACCGGTAATTGCCGATGGGGGTATCCGATATACAGGAGATATTCCGAAGGCGATAGCAGCTGGTGCAGACACGGTTATGTTAGGATCACTTTTAGCTGGAACAAAAGAATCTCCGGGTGAAACAATTATTTTTGAGGGAAGGAAATTTAAATCTTATCGAGGAATGGGTTCAGTGGAAGCCATGACCAAAGGTTCTAAGGATCGTTATTTTCAAGATGTGGAAGATGATGTTAAAAAATTAGTTCCGGAAGGAATCGTTGGTAGAGTTCCTTATAAAGGTGAAGTGTTTGAAACGATGCATCAATTTATTGGCGGGCTTCGTGCAGGAATGGGTTATTGCGGTAGTAAAGATATTAGTGCACAAAAAGAAGCGAAATTTGTAAAAATTACTTCATCCGGCATCACTGAAAGTCACCCACATCATGTAACTATTACAAAAGAATCACCTAATTATTCCAGAAGGTAGTTCTCTAAATATAGAGATGGTATATCAAATATTTTTAAGTTATATTTATGAAAACTGCTACATTAAAAGAACTTAAAAAGGAATTAAGTCACAGATCGCCAACTGAACTGCTAGACCTATGTTTAAGGCTCTCAAGATTTAAAAAGGAAAATAAGGAATTACTTACCTATCTTCTATTTGAATCTTCTAATGAACATGCCTATATAGAATCTATAAAAAGAGAAATAGAGCATGAATTTCAAGTCATTAATACCAAGAGTTATTTTTATATAAGGAAAAGTGTTCGAAAAATATTACGCAATACAAAGAAGTATATTAGATATTCAAAGAATAAAGAAACTGAAGTTGAATTACTTCTGTACTTTTGTTACGAATTAAGGAATATGTCTCCATCAATGAATGGAAATTTAACACTTCAAAATATCTTCAAACGACAGCTCCTCTTAATTAGAAAAGTAGTCTCTACTTTGCATGAAGACTTGCAATATGACTATCAATTAGAGATCAAATCTCTTATTTAGAATTACCTTCTACGTCTTCTTCCGCTATTTTTACCACTAAAACTTCCTGTGCTTGACTTCCTGCGATTTCCTGAACTTGGACTACTTCTTCTACCGCTTGACTTAGAATCATTAAAAGGTCTCTTTTTTCTTCTATTCTTACCTCCGGATTTCGACTTATTTGTGACCTCTACTATAATAGACCTATTATTAAAATGAGCATTTTGAAAGCCTTCTAAAACATCATCCGTGTAATTTTTATCCACTTCGAAGAAAGAGAAATTTTTTAATATTTCAATTTGGCCTATTTCAACGTTTCGTTTTTTAACATTTTCATTAATTAAACCAATAAGTACCGCAGGGTTTAAATTGTCCATCTTACCCAGATTAATATAAAAGCGAGTTAGATTTTCATCATCATATCTTTTTCTTTCACCCGAATCATCTCCATTCAAATCTTTAGAGTTTTCATAGTAAGACAAAAATTGATTGAATTCAATGGAAACGAATCGTTTTATCAATTCTTCTCTATCCATTCCATGCAATTTTTGGTATACCTCCGGCAAGAAGTCCGTTATCTCTTTTTCGTTTATCTCAATATCATGGACCTTATCAATAAGATTATAAAGTTGTTTTTGACATATATCCTTACCATTTGGAACAAGTTTTAATTCAAATTTCTTGTTTATTTTCCGTTCAATCGGTCTTAGTTTTCCCTTTTCTTTTGGTGTTATTAGAGCTATCGAAATGCCCTCTTTCCCAGCTCTCCCAGTTCTACCACTTCTATGCGTGTAATTTTCGGATTGATCAGGTAGCTTGTAATTGATTACATGTGTCAGATCATGCACATCTAAACCACGGGCAGCAACATCAGTAGCAACTAAAATTTGTAAATTTTTATTTCTGAACTTCTGCATAACTATATCACGTTGTGCTTGAGACAAGTCCCCGTGTAAAGCATCTGCATTATAACCGTCATTAATAAGTTTATCCGCTATATCCTTGGTTTCTCTTCTAGTTCTGCAAAATACAATACTATATATATTAGGATGAATATCTGCTATTCTTTTTAATGCAGGATATCTATTTCTATCAGAAACTAAATAATATTCGTGTTGAACCTTATCAGCACCCACGTTTTTCTTCCCTGCAGATATTTCCACAGGTTTTTTCATATAGTTTCTAGCAATTGCTTCAACCTCTTTAGGAAAAGTTGCCGAAAATAATAAAGTTTGTTTTGAAGTGGGGGTTGCTTCTAATATTTGATCTAATTCATCCTTAAAACCCATATTGAGCATTTCATCGGCTTCGTCTAAAACCAACCACTGAATGCTCTTCAGGTTCAATCGTCTTCTTTTAATTAAATCGACAGTTCTACCCGGAGTTCCCACAACAATTTGAACTCCTCTTTTTAGTCTGCTAATTTGTTCATCAATTTTCGCCCCTCCATATACCGCTAAAACATTTAGTTTTTTCATGTTTTTAGAAAACTCTTCAATGTTTTTAGCAATTTGAATAGCTAGCTCTCTTGTAGGAGAAAGAATAATAGCCTGCGTATCAGCACTGCTTAAATCAATTTGTTGTAAAATTGGCAAACTAAAGGCTGCCGTTTTACCTGTTCCGGTTTGGGCAAAAGCTTTTAAATCATCTCTTGAAGAGATGATTTGAGGGATTGAAATTTTTTGAATTGGAGTTGGAGATTCATAACCTAACTCTACTAAGGCATCAACTATGTCCTGGTCTAGACCAAGATCTTTAAATACAGACATATATTTTTATTTGCAAAACTTCATTTATTTGTAAAACGCTGGATTGCAAATAAATATATTGTTTTATGTTTTCGAGTTTGCAAAAGTAAGATTAAAAATAAGAAGTTTACTATAATTTATTGTTTATTAAGCTTTTTCAACTGAACATCGAAATTTTTGTCGTTAAAGAACAAGTAGCCGTTATGAATATTTCCATTACTTTTAACAATTATAGTACGGGCCATATCACCTTCAAAGTATGCATAAGCATCTGAGTCCTTTGATAGTATAAACTGGCTGTCTTCTGATAAATTTTTAGAGTCTATAAATTTAACCCAATCTTCATTTGTTTTATCCCGTTCTATACCTATGAATAAAATATCGGGATATTGCTTCTTTAGGGAAGCTAATTTTTCATCTAACATCTCCACTCGTCCTAAATGTTTTGGCCAAAAATATATAACAGCATCACTGTCTTTAGCAAGATTATTGATTGAAACTTCCTCTCCACTAGTATTATAGGCAATCACTTTAGGCAATTTTCCTCCTTTTTTCATCTGTGCTTTCTGCTTAACAGATCTTTTAATTTCTGAACACAGATCTTTATTTGTGCAATTTTCAAAGAAATAATCACCAGCCTCTTTTAATTGCTCCTCCGACATATAATTACTCGTTAATGAAGTCCAAAAGCTTTTCGCTAATTCTCTGTTTTTAAAGTCTTCATCAGTTATTTCACTGTTCACTATTTTCATATAGTTCAATGAAACATTATTCTTTTCAGAATCATCGAGATATTCTTTATAAGCCTTAAGATGTAAATATGTTAGAACATAAGTATAATATGGACCATAATTTATCAAGTCCTTATCATTAAGATCAATTGTTTCGCGATAACTATAAAAATTATCACTAAGTACAGGTAGTGTTTTTAGCTGTAGAGCTCTTTTATTTTTAAAAGGATAGTGCTCCTTTAAATAATAAAATGGAAAATATATACCGGCTTTAGCTATCTTCTCAAAGAATTCTGAAGGCTCTTCCCCTTCCAGTTCTACTAAAAGGTCATAAGAATCAAGTCTAGCTTTTATCTCTTTGTCAATTGCTTCAGAAAAATCTTCTTCACTTAATTCAAAGCCGCGTTTAAAGTTCTTTTCAAATTTTTCTTGTTCTAAAAATAAATTTATCAAATAATTATTTTTAGCAGCTTGAGTTCCACTAAAAATAAGTGATTCGTCAAAATCCCAGGTATTTAAATAAATAAGTAAGCTGTCTTTTGGCTCCAAGTACAGGAATTGATATTCGGGACCATGATTAAAGGTATATAATCCTATTTCTATAGAATCTAGACGAAACGAGAATTTATTATGCTTATCAATTTTGGCTGAATCTATTACCTTTTCATCCTTAGAAAAATAAATATATTCTCCGCCTGGGTTTTTAATTTTTCCTCCAAAATAAGTGAAACTTTTTTCGTCTGAAGTTTTTACGCAACCAATTGTAAGAACCAAGATCCCAAGAGATAAGAATAGTTTCACAGGTGATAAAAAATAATTTTGTTTCAAATATTTAAGTTTATACATGATATACAAATGTAAAGAGTTGCATTCTTTACTCTTGTTAATGTGATGTTAAAAAAAATCTATACAAAAGTTAAAGTAATCGCCTTAAAAAAAATATTTTAACATATTTAATTCTAGGAATAATATTATCATATACTTGTTCTAATACACTTCTATTTGATCACTTTTTTATACTTTTGCAAAAATTTAAAATTAAAGCATGTTAACAGTATCAAATTTATCCGTTCAATTTGGAAAAAGAGTCTTATTTGATGAAGTGAACACTAAGTTTACTCAAGGGAATTGTTATGGAATTATTGGAGCGAATGGAGCAGGTAAATCAACTTTTTTAAAAATACTATCAGGGGAAATTGACCCAACTTCTGGTTCAGTAAGTTTAGAGAAGGGCAAACGAATGTCTGTTCTATCACAAGATCACTTCGCATTTGATGAATTTCCCGTTCTGGAAACAGTTTTGATCGGCAATAGGCCGCTATTTGATCTAAAGAAGGAACTAGATGCTATTTATGCAAAACCTGATTTCTCTGAAGAGGATGGTGTTAAAGCAGGAGAATTAGGAGTTGAATTTGAAGAGATGGGAGGATGGACAGCTGAAAGTGAGGCTGCAAGTTTATTATCCTCTGTAGGGATAAAAGACGATATGCATTATGCCTTAATGAAAGATCTGGACGGTAAAGCCAAGGTGAGGGTTTTAATTGCTCAAGCATTATTCGGTAGTCCGGATGTTTTGATCATGGATGAGCCTACAAACGATTTAGATTTTGAGACGATTGGTTGGTTGGAGCATTTTTTGGCAAATTTCGAAAATACTGTTATCGTAGTTTCACATGATAGACATTTTTTGGATGCTGTTTGTACAAATATTTCAGATATTGATTTTGGTAAAATGAATCAATATTCCGGTAATTACTCTTTTTGGTATGAATCCAGCCAGTTAGCTGCAAGACAGCGAGCGCAACAAAACAAAAAAGCGGAAGATAAAAAGAAAGAATTAGAAGAATTTATTAGAAGGTTTTCTGCTAATGTTGCCAAATCAAAGCAGGCAACAAGTAGAAAAAAAATGATTGATAAATTAAATATTTCGGATATAAAACCTTCTAGTAGAAGGTATCCAGCTATTATATTTGAACAAGAGAGACAAGCTGGAGATCAAATTTTACATGTAGAAAATTTATCAAAATCCGTGGATGGAGAGACTATATTTAAAGACATTGATATTAATTTAGCTAAAGGTGACAAGGTTATGTTATTGTCTAAATTTTCACGAGCTGCGACCGCTTTTTACGGAATTATTACTGGTTCAGATAATCCGGATACCGGTGATTATAAGTGGGGGGTGACAACTACACAGACTTATCTACCAATAGAAAATGCAGACTATTTTAAAAATAATTTGAGCTTAGTGGATTGGCTTAGGCAATATGCAAAAACAGATGAAGAAAAAGAGGAAGTTAATCTTAGAGGCTTTTTGGGGAAAATGATATTCAGTGGGGAGGAAGCACTAAAAAGCAGTAATGTCCTGTCAGGTGGCGAAAAAGTACGATGTATGTTATCACGTATGATGATGAAAAGAGCAAATGTATTATTAATTGATGAGCCAACTAATCACTTGGATCTGGAATCGATTCAGGCATTCAATAATTCGTTGAAAAAATTTAAAGGAACCATTATTTTCTCTACTCATGATCATGAATTTGCACAAACTGTAGCGAATAGAATTATTGAAATTACTCCAAAAGGTGTAATTGATAGATATATGACCTTCGATGAGTATTTGGATGATAATAAGATCAAAGAGCTTAGAAAAAAGATGTATTCAAAGTAAGAACATTAACATTTCATTAACAAAATATTTGATTTTATAAAGTATTTTTCTTTACTAAGCGTTTTTTCTTGGATGAAATTTCTCTACTACAGATTTTAAATACCGCTTATCAAGATGCATATAGATCTCTGTTGTCGTTATACTTTCATGCCCTAACATTTGTTGTATAGCTCGTAAATCCGCACCATTTTCTAAAAGATGCGTAGCAAATGAATGTCGAAACGTATGGGGACTCACCTTTTTGTGTATACCGGCTTTTTCAACCAAATCTTTTAAAATTAAAAAGACCATATTACGGGTAAGTGTTCTTCCTCTTCTATTTAAAAAGACTATATCTTCATAACCTTTTTGTATACTTACCTTTGTTCTTACCTGCTTTTTGTAAATATTGATTATTCTAATAGTGTATAAATTGATCGGTACAAATCTTTCCTTATTACCTTTTCCAATGATGCGAACAAATCCTTCATCGAAAAATAAATCAGATATTTTTAAATTAACCAACTCACTGACACGTAATCCACAACTATATAGAGTCTCTAACATTGCTCTATTTCTTTCACCTTCAGGCTTACTCAGGTCAATTTGGGATATAATTTCTTCTATTTCTTCTTCTGATAGGGTGTCGGGGAGTTTTCTACCGATCTTAGGAGATTCTAACAACTCAGTTGGATTACTTTTCCTATAATCTTCGAAGATCAAAAAATCAAAAAAATTTCGCAACCCCGATATTTGCCTCGATTGGCTGCTTGCATTGGTGTTTTTAGCCGAATCGTAAATAAATTGTTGTATCATTTTGTCATCAATGTCAATCGGGCCACTAATGATATTATAATCATCAAGGTATTGAATTAATTTTTTAACATCATTACAATAGGCAAGGATTGAATTTTGGGACAATCCTCTCTCAATTTTTAAGTAATGTTTATAATCATGTAATGCGTTCTTCCAAAGCATATTTAAACGACATTTAAATCAAAGTCTTTTTAATGACTGTTTTTGTAAAATTATAGTATTTTTGAAAACAGAACTTATTTTTTTTGGTTTAAATTCATGTTTATGAAAATTATAATTATTAATGGTCCAAATTTAAATTTACTTGGAAAAAGGGAACCGGTGGTTTATGGTAATATTACATTTGAGGATTTTTTCAGTATGGTCCAAAAAAAATATGCAAACTTGGAATTAGAATATTTTCAATCAAATATAGAAGGAGAACTTATTGATAAGATTCAAGAAGTAGGATATGTTTATGATGGAATTATATTAAATGCAGCAGCATATACACATACATCCGTAGGTATTGGAGATGCAATTAGGGCCATTCAAGTTCCTGTTATAGAGGTCCATATCTCTAATGTATATAGTCGGGAGAAATTCAGACACAAATCATATATAGCCCCAAATGCCAAAGGAATTATTGCTGGTTTTGGCATGAATAGCTATGATCTGGCAATTCAATCTTTTTTAACAGATGTCATTTAACTTATGCCATTTAGACCAGATTAATATTTTATAATTTCTTTCGATTAACTATTATATTTACACTTCATTTTTTACTTTTACATACTCAAAAAAACATGATATGATTTTAGTTGCAGATAGTGGTTCTACAAAAACAAACTGGATAGCTTTGAAAAGCGGGGAAGCCTTATTTAAAATTGATACACCTGGTTTAAATCCAGCAGTATTTTCTAAAGAAGTATTATTTGAAAGGATAACTTCCAATAAGGACCTTTTTGACAATAAAAGTAAAGTGGAAAAAATATTTTTCTACGGAGCCGGATGTGGTACCCAAACTGCACGAGATTTTTTAGAATCAATTTTTAAAAGCATATTTGACAAGGCAGAGATAGAAATTCACGAAGATACTATTGCTGCAGTAAAATCTCTTCAAACATCTAGTCCTGGAATTGTTTGCATATTAGGAACTGGTTCAAATTGCAGTTATTATGATGGCGAAAGAACACATCAAAAAATAGTTTCACTTGGATATATTATTATGGATCTCGCCAGCGGTAATTATTATGGAAAACAACTTTTAAAACAATACTACTATAATAAAATGCCCAGTGATTTGGCAGAAAAATTTGAAAAGGAATACGACCTAAGTCCTGATGAAATTAAAGAAAACCTCTATAAAAGAAACAATCCAAATACATACTTGGCTCAAGTAGGAAGGTTTTTAATTGAAAATAAATCTAGTGAATATGCTCAAAATATTATAAAGAAAGGGTTGAGGTTATTCACAGAAAATCAAATATTGCAATTTGAAGAAAGTAAAAATATTCCGATTTACTTTGTTGGTTCTATTGCTCACTTTTTAAATGATGAAATAAAAGAAGTTTTGGATGAATATAATTTGAAGCTGGGAAAAATTGTTCGTCACCCTATAATTACTCTGGCACAGCATCATGCCTCGAATATCTAGAATGGAAATAGCAATTATATCACATGATGGTAAAAAGGCAGAAATGGTTCAGTTTCTAAATGAACATAAAGCCATATTGGAATCGAAGAATATACATTTAATAGCAACCGGTACTACAGGAACAAAAGCATTAAAGGCAGGATTTAAAGTAGAAAGCTTATTGTCAGGACCATATGGAGGAGATGCCCAAATTGCGGCAAGAGTGGCTGAAGGCAAAACAAAAATGGTATTGTTTTTTAGAGACCCCTTAGAAAAACATCCACATGAACCGGATATTTTTATGTTAATGCGATTATGTGATGTATATGATATTCCACTGGCTACAAATCCATCAACTGCCGAATTGTTAATTAAGGCTCTTTAAATTTAATACGACTGATTGATTATCATTAACTAGGGGGCAGGACCAATACTCAATATTTCTTTAATTCAATAAGCACACTAGAACCGTACTTTTGTTGTTAATGGCATAGAAATTTATATAATATTTTGACAGCTTTTTACGAGAACCTGGCTAAGCATTTTTAGAAGCAATCACTGAAATTTCTATATGCACATTTTTAGGTAATTTCGATACTTGAACTGTTTCTCTTGCCGGTGTATTGGAATCCTTAAAATAATTACCATAAACTTCATTAATTGTTCCAAAATCATCCATATTAGTTATATATATTGTTGATTTTATAACATGATCGAATGTCATATTACAGCTCTTTAAAACGGCCTCTATGTTTTTCATAACTTGTTTGGTTTCGTTCCTGATCGTGTCAACTATGAGTTTGTTTGTTCTTGGATCCATGGCTATTTGCCCTGATGTATAGATCATATCATTAATAAATACAGCTTGACTATAAGGCCCAATTGGTTCAGGAGCATCCTTTGTTTGGATAATTTTTTTCATGGAATAATATTTTAGGTAAAAAAATAACTAATGCAAAGTTAAAACAATTCTAAAATAGTCTTTTATCCGGTGCTTGACGTTGATCATATTTCAAATCACTTAACATCGACGATTTGATTCCAATATAAAAATAATATGTAGCCCGATCGCCAAACGGTATCCAGTTAAAACTGAATCTCCAACTATCCAAATCTCTTTCAAATCTCAATTGTGTATAGGTAATCCCATTGTCTCTAAAATCATACCCTGAAGAAACACCGACCCTCCATTTTGGTGAAAATTCAATATTTCCAGAAAGCTGAAGTGAATTAGTAGAAATTGTGTTTTCAGCTCTGAGATTACTATAGGTTAGAGAATATTGTAATCTGATATCCCAAGGCATTACTGTTTTGTATATTTGAGTTTCTTTGACCTTCTCTTCCACTTTAACATCTGAATCACTGTTTACTATATTTTTACCAAACATACTGTCATCATCGTCAAGTGTGGGTTCGTTTCTGTTTGTTGATTTAGCTTGCTTTTTATTTTTCCCTATTTCATCACTGGCTATAGTATAGTTTGAAGTTAAATTCGCGCCGGTCAGTCGGAATAAACTTCCCCCATTATTTATATTAAAAGTATTAATTCTAGTGCCATTTGCATTAATAGCATATGGGTCCATAGTGGCTCGTACGTTTATATTTAATTTCTTCTTGAGTAATTGTGTTCCGGTTGTCATTTGCAGTGGACTCCACCGAAGAGAGTCTGAAGCAAAATTATAGCTTGTGGAAAAATTCAAGTTATTCAATATATTAACTTTTTTAGAATCCTCTTTGGAATCCGGGTCATCTGAGCTAACCTTAGCCTCAAGCGTATTATTAAGTGCAATTCCAATATTATTATTTAAACCACTTGAAGGTCCTCCATAAATACCACCTTGAAACGGACTGTATTCTCCTAGATCATCAGGGTCTGGGCTGATTTGATATGCATCGTAATAAGTGCTGAAATCTGGTCTGTAGCCATAAGAAACAGATGGTCTTACCACATGTCGAATAGCTTGCAGCTTACCTTTTTTAAAATTAAAAGTTCCATAGAACGTTGTAGATAATGACACATTTGTTTGATATTCTCTAAAAGTTTTAAACCCATTTATTGTGTCGGTAACTACTTCACCTGCATCTGGGTCCCAGCTTTTTTCAATACTTTTGAAATACCACACATCTTTATAGGAGGCATTGGGAGATACGGTAAAGTATTTTAAAAGCTTAAAACTAGTTCCTAAAGCAACATCATGTTTTATACCCGACCGTGCATCTTTAAACATATCGCTACTAAAAAATTCATCACTTGCGTTTGATATTCTGTTTTGAGCCGCCATACTATAGGTTACACCAATCTTTTGAAATACATTTTTTTTGTTTCCCACTTTTGGAGCAAAGGGATAAACTCTATCCATGTTCAAATTGAAAGAAGGTAAATTCATATCAATCCTATTGGTGTTAGTGTTTTGTGTATGCGTCAAGGAGGCATTCATACTAAACGGTGTATTGACAAACTTCTTAAAATAAGAGATCGAGGAGCTAAACGTATTCACCAAATACAAAGGTGAACTGGATTCATTCAAGGACTCCCTAAAAAATTGTGAGTTCCCAAAGTTCACAGATGCAGAAAATCGAGCATTAGGATTTGATTGGGCAGCCTGACTATGATTCCATCGAATAAAAAAGTTTTTGGCCTTGCTGTACTCGGGAAGTCCTCTTTGCCCATTAATTATACTTTCATACCTAAAGCTGAATCCTCCAGAAAACCTGTATCGCAATGCGTAATTAGATTCTAACCGTATACCCCAACTACCATTTGTATACACATCGCCTAACACGGCCAGATCAATATAATCGCTCACATTGAAATAATACCCGCCATTTTGCAAAAAATAACCCTGATCTCTACTTTCACCAAATGTTGGCAGTATTATTCCAGATGCCCGACCACTGGTTATCGGAGCATAAAAGAAAGGTAAAATTAACGGTGTTGGAACATCCTGAACAACTAAATTACTGAAGCCCCCAACAATTTTACTGTTAGGTACAACCTTGATATTGGATGTTGAAATATAATAGTCCGGCTCCTCTTTTTCAGAAGTTGTAAATCTTGCTTTATTAATAAAAAATGTACTATCATTCTCTTTTTTCGTCAATTCACCAAGTATGATCATTCCTTGTTGTTCCGTTTTCGAATTGTATATGATCGCCTTTTCATTTTTAAAATTGTAAATCAGAGAATCCTGTTCTGTTTCTTGATTACCCTGTTTAAATCTTGGCCTTTGAATGTATTCGCCTGCTGTATCCATGATTCCTTTTGCATAGGCCAGATTATTTTTATAATCGATAATAATTTCACCTGCCTTTATCTCAATATCCTGATAGAATAATTCCGCTTCATTATATAGCGTAGCTGTTTGGTTTACAAAATCGTTTGACATGTAATCTTTAGCATTGTGGATAATGTTATCGTCTAGAAATTCTTTGGGCTTGTTAAGGCTATCATTAGAAATTGTATCTAATTCACTGATATTTAAATTCTTATTATCTACAACTTTAAGGCTGTCAATTTTAGAATTTAAATTCTTTTCCTTTTTATTTTTGTCAACTTGAGCATAACTCGAATTCCCATAGAAACAAAAAAATAATAAGAATAAAACTATGTATCTTAAATTTGTATACAATGCTATAAATAGTATTTTTGTAAAAAAATTAACCAAATTTTTAATTTACAAACTTACATAATTTTTTAGGTGGAATAAGTTAAAAAAATAGAAAAAATAAAGTAGTATAAAAATGTAAATATTCGTTATGAAAAGCAATAATTGGCCCCATTTTTTTTGTATTCTAAGCGTATTATTTAGCTTGAGCTTTGGCACAAGTTTGATTGCTCAAACCAATTTCAAAGTAGTGTTGGATGCTGGTCATGGAGGTAAGGATCCGGGAAAACACAGCGGCAAATATTATGAAAAAGATATTGCTTTAAACATTGTTCTAATATTAGGTGAAAAGCTTAATAAAAGTAAAGGCATAGATGTTGTTTACACCCGAAAAGATGATGTCTTTATTGAGTTAAAAGAAAGGGGGAATATAGCAAATAACGCCGACGCTCATTTATTTGTATCTATACATTGCAACGCCCATAACACGCAGGCTTACGGAACAGAAACATACGCACTTGGTATACATGCGAATGACCGCAACTTTGAGGTTGCTAAACAGGAAAATGCAGTTATATTTTTGGAAGAAGATTATCTTGAGAAATATGCAGGTTTTGACCCTAATTCTCCTGAGGCAGTTATTGGATTGACCCTTATGCAAGAAGAATATTTAGATGAAAGTTTACTTGTAGCCAGTTATGTTCAAAATAATTTTAGAAATGATTTGAATAGAACAGATCGCGGTGTAAAACAAGCAGGTTTTGTAGTTCTTTTTCAGACATCAATGCCGAGTATATTGATAGAAACAGGATTTATTACTAATGTTAAGGAGGGGCAATTTTTGAATTCGAGAAGTGGACAAGAAAAAGTTTCTCAGGCTATATTTGAAGCTATATTAACCTATAAAAAACATTTAGACGATAATTTTGTTGTTGAAGTAAAACAAGAATCAATACAAATTGATAACGATCAAAATAATAAGCAAAGAGTATTTGATGGTATAGATTTTAAAGTTCAAATTGCCTCAGGCAAGAAGAAACTTTCTTTGGAGTCTTACAATTTTAAGGGGTTAAAAGGCGTTGAGAGAGAGAAAATAGGTGGTCATTATAAATATTATTATAAGAAATCATCTAATTATGATGAGATTCTGGAATTTCAAAATCAAGCGAGAAAGAAAGGATTTAGTACAGCGTTTATTGTAGCATTTAAAAATGACGAAAGAATTTCAGTATCAGAATTGTTAAAATCTACCCAAAATTAAGGGTGATTATTTACGAAACAAAATAATTAGGTATATTGCTTTTAAAAATTAATGTAATTTGAAAATCTCAAGAGAATTAAAAACAGGGGCTATTGCGATAGGAATTATTGTTCTTTTTATTTGGGGCTATAATTTCTTAAAAGACCAAAGTGTGTATGATAGTATCAGAACTTTTTATGTTGAATATTCGAATGTTCAAGGTTTAAAACCAAATAGTGCGGTCACAATAAATGGTTTGAGCGTTGGTAAAGTTTCAAATATTTATTTTCATCCGAATAAAGAAGGAAAGTTATTAATTCAAATGGATGTGACCAATAATATTGAATTTTCTACAAATAGCATTACAAAAATATATAGTCCTGACCTTATAAGTCCTAAAGCTATCAAAATAGTTATGGCTAATGACGGTGCACCCATTGCAAGTAACAAAGATACTCTTAAAGGTGAAATCGATTTAGGTATTCTCGGTTCAATTGATGACCAAATTGGTCCATTGAAATCGAAGTTAGAAAGTTTTGTAAGTAATACTGATTCACTGATACTGGATTTTTCCAATTTATTGGATGCTGAGAATCAACGAAACTTGAAATTATCTATAGAGAATTTTAAAAATCTATCCTATAAAGTTGACCAAATATTAGAAAGCAATAAGGAAAAAGTTGATAGTCTTTTAACTAATACAAATGCCTCGATGCGTAACTTATCAGAGATGACTGATTCTTTGAAAAAGGCAGACTTGGCAGCTACGGTAATTAAACTACAGACAACTTTAGATTCTTTCAATAACGTACTCGATAGTATTCAATCTGGAAGCGGTTCTATTGGGAAACTGATGAATGATGATGCCTTGTACAACAACCTTGAGGCTGCATCAAAGGAATTAGAAGAATTGCTTAATGATTTTAAACTACATCCTAAACGATATGTTAACGTTTCTGTTTTCGGAAAAAAAGCAAAAGAATATGAAGGTGGGACCGAAGAATAGTTAATAAGTTTTAAGAAATAAGCTTCCATAAACCTTCTTATTTATTTAGTTTTACTCGAACTTTAAAGGGTTTGTTATAGCTAAATATTTACATGATTTACTTACCAAATATATTTTTTGCTGTCCTTCTTGTTGTTGGGTTGGGTTTTTTCATTAAAAATGTTAAAAAACTTATACGAAATATCAAACTGGGAAGAGATATTGACAGATCAGACAGATCCGAACTGCGTTGGAAAAATATGATAAACACTGCTTTGGGGCAATCGAAAATGGTTAGACGCCCTGTAGCAGGGATTCTTCATATTATCGTTTACTTAGGTTTTATTATCATAAATATTGAGGTTATTGAAATAATAATTGATGGTCTATTTGGAACACATCGTGTATTTTCATTTGCAGGACGTAGCTATAATTTTTTAATTGGATCTTTTGAAATATTAGCCTTTCTAGTCCTGGTTTCGGTGATTTTATTCTGGATTAGAAGAATGATACTTCGAATCCCAAGATTTTGGAATAAAGAAATGACATCCTGGCCGAAGAACGATGCCTTGAATATTTTATATTTTGAAATGGTTCTGATGTCGCTCTTCTTAATAATGAATGCCGCTGATTCTAACTTGCAAAAATTGGGTGCAGATCACTATATAATGACGGGAAGCTTCCCAATAAGTGATTTATTTGCTAATTGGTTGCCACAAGATATTAGTGCTTTGATTTTAATTGAACGAGTTGCTTGGTGGTTGCATATTATTGGAATCTTTATTTTTCTGAATTATTTATATTATTCCAAACATCTTCATATATTATTGGCATTTCCGAATACATATTTCGCCAATTTAAATCCGAAAGGAAGATGTGATAATTTACAAGCTGTAACAGATGAGGTTAAATTGATGTTAGATCCGGATGCGGACCCCTATGCAACTGATACTGAAAATGATAATGGAACATCTGAAAAATTTGGTGCTTCTGACATTACAGATCTGTCATGGGTGCAATTAATGAATGCATATACTTGTACGGAATGCGGTAGATGTACTTCAGTTTGTCCTGCAAATCAAACAGGAAAAGAATTGTCCCCTAGGGCGATTATGATGAAAACTAGAGACAGAATAGAAGAAGTAAGTCGTTATATTGATGCAAATGGAATAGAATCATTCAAGCAAAATGGAGATGATAAAACACTATTATCAACTATTACCGATGAAGAAATATGGGCTTGTACCAGTTGTAATGCCTGTGTTACAGAGTGTCCTGTAGATATTGATCCTTTATCCATAATTACAGATTTACGCAGGTATTTGGTTATGGAAGAATCTAAAGCACCTCAAGAACTCAATATGATGATGACCAATATTGAAAATAACGGTGCACCATGGCAGTATAATCAATTAGATAGATTGAATTGGAAAAATGAATAATAAATCATAATTTTAAGAAATAAAATTCGAGTAATGAGAATACCTACAATGGCGGAAATGATGGCAGAAGGAAAGCAACCTGAAATTCTATTTTGGGTGGGCTGTGCTGGCAGCTTTGATGATAGAGCAAAAAAAATAACAAAAGCCTTTGTTAAAATTTTAAATAGTGCAAAAATTAATTTTGCTGTTTTAGGTACAGAAGAGAGTTGCACTGGAGATCCGGCTAAAAGGGCTGGTAATGAGTTTTTATTTCAAATGCAGGCTGTCAGTAATATTGAGATTTTAAACGCATATGATATAAAGAAAATAGTTACTACTTGCCCACATTGTTTTAACACCTTAAAAAATGAATATCCTGAATTGGGAGGTAATTATGAAGTGATGCATCATACACAATTTTTAATGTCCTTGATAGATGAAGGTAGAATAACTATAGAAGGAGGAAAATTTAATGGAAAAAGAATTACTTTTCACGATCCTTGCTATTTAGGAAGAGCGAACGATATTTATGAAGCACCCAGAAAATTGATCGAAAAGTTAGATGTAGAATTGTTAGAAATGAAAAGGTGCAAATCTAATGCTCTGTGTTGCGGAGCAGGAGGAGCCCAGATGTTTAAGGACTCAGAAAAAGGAAGTAAAGAAATATATATAGAGAGAACTGAAGATGCCTTAGAATTAACACCGGATATCATTGCAACTGGTTGTCCATTTTGCAATACGATGATCACCGATGGTGTTAAAAGTAAGGAAAAAGAAGATAAAATAAAAGTGTTAGATCTGGCAGAATTAGTTGCGAATGCTAACAAATTATAATTAAAAAATAATAAATCATGCCTTTTGTAAGAGATAAGAATTTGGTAAATATTTACGAAGAAATTGATAAAGCAAAGGAAACCATAGAGTCTTTATCCAGTACTTTGAAGGAAGAAGAAGAAAGTAACTCACTTCTCAAAAAACACCGAATAATATTAGGTGTATTTGCCTTGGTGTTGCTGGTCTTATTTTTATGGTCATTTTTGCCCAAATCAAAACAATATAAAGAAGAGTACTTAATTAAAAATAATTTAAGTCTGGTGAATACAGATACCCTTCATAGCCTGGAACGAAAAGCAGACCAGGTTGTTGTTTTAGATTCAGCCAGAACTTCTCTGGCGGATTTAAGCATTGTTTATAGTGTTCAGATTGGAGCTTATGCTAATTTTAATTCAAATTTAATTTCTGAAGATTTGGCTCATTTGCAGGAGTTTGCGCAAGATGGTATAAATAAATATGCTATCGGTAAATTTACAACTTATAAAGAAACGGTTTTACTTCGTGACGACCTAAGGAAATTAGGTTTTAAGGATTGTTTTATCATTGCTAAATCTTACGATGTTCCAATAAATATTAAAGAAGCTTTAGAGTTAAGTAATGAGAAGTGGGTAAGAGGTGTTACCAATCCTTAAATATAAAGAAATTCTATTTTGACAAATATTAAGTCCTGGGTTAAAGCAGCACGACTGCGCACTTTACCATTATCTCTTTCCGGAATTATAGTTGGATCATCAATAGCTTATACACAAGGAGTTTTTAAAAGTGATATATTTATTATTGCTTTGCTTGTCACAGTTGGGTTTCAGATAATCTCAAATTTTGCCAATGATTATGGCGACGGTGTAAAAGGTACGGATGATAACGAGAGAATTGGTCCTAAAAGAGCTTTACAGAGTGGAGAGATTAAGCCGGGACAAATGCTTAAAGGAATAAAAGTAAGTGGTATAATAACACTGTCTTTGGCCCTATACCTAATTTATATCTCATTTGGGAAAGAAAATATTGGCTATTCTCTGATCTTCATTGGGTTAGGATTAGCTAGCATCTATGCTGCAATAAAATATACTATTGGCAACAATGCCTATGGATACTACGGTTTTGGTGACATATTCGTATTTCTATTCTTTGGAATATTAAGTGTTTGCGGCTCTTATTTTTTATATTCTCACATCTTGAGTTTGACTATTTTTTTACCTGCATTTACTGTAGGGTTGTTGAGTATTGGAGTTTTGAATTTAAACAACATGCGAGATAGGGCATCTGATGAAAAATCTGGCAAAAACACTATTGTAGTAAAAATAGGAATAGAGTTTGCCAGGTATTATCACTATTATCTATTGATTTCTGCATTTTTATCTACACTATTGTACACTACAATAAATTTCGTTTCGATTAAGCAGTTATTATTTATTATTGCTTTTATTCCTATAACTAATCATTTAATTACTGTATATAAAATTAAAGATCCAAAAGATTTGGATCCTGAATTAAAAAAATTGGCCTTGAGCACGTTTTTATTCTCCATTTTATTTGGGTTAGGACAAGTTCTTTAAATATGATAAAAATCATGAATAATAAAAGACAAATTTGTCTATTTTTGTAATCACAAAACCGAGAGATGCGAAAATTAATTTTCACTCATTTGTTTCTTAACTTATATATACTGGCCTTACTTCAGCCAGCCTTACCTTTTATAGAGTATTTCGCTAATTATGATTATATCGTTAGTGAGCTTTGTAAAAATAGAGAAAGGCCAATATTATCCTGTAATGGAAAATGCTATTTAGTAGATCAGGTTAATGAGCACAATAATTTATTAGGAAATCAGGAGCAAGTTCCGATACTGCCAAAAGTTGATCTATCAGCATACCCGATTTTCGTAATATTTAAAATGTCTTTTCAGAAATTTCACTCATTTATAACATTAAAAGACATTATTTATCTTAATCCAAAAGAAACATTTCAGGAAATCATATTTTCTATTTTCCGCCCACCTCAATAGTAATCACGTCATATCTCCCTATTAAATATTAAATGTATGTGTGAACATCATTTAAATAAAACATCTTTTATATAAACTTTGTTATTGATAATTCAAAATATCAGTAACAGATAATATTATCTAATTAAATTAACTAAAATGAAATTTATTAAATACATAATGCCCATATTATTAATATTATTGTCGATTTCTTGTTCCGACGAAAATGGAATAGAGGATCCGGTAAATGAGGTTCAAGACTTACTAAAGGTACAGGAATTTACTAATAGTACACATATCGTAGAGTTATTTACAGAAAGCGGAATGCTCTCTCTGGGATACAATAATATAACTCTAAGAATAACGGATATTACATCAGGTGATTTCGTTGAGAATGCATTAATAACTTGGAAACCAATTATGCATATGACTATGATGACGCATTCTTGTCCAAAATCTGATGTCTCTAAAGTAATAAATAAACAAACAATTTATGGTGGTTATATTGTTTTTCAAATGCCTGAAAACAATGATGAAGGATGGGACCTAACCATCGATTACACCATTGAGGGTAATGAGTATGAAGTGGAAGGTGATATCAGCGTTCCTAACTCTGACAAACAAATTGTAACAGTTTTTACAGGTGCCGATGAGATAAAATATATTCTTGCCTTAATCGAACCTCAAAACCCGGAGGTAAAAGTCAATGATATGACTGTTGGTCTGTATAAGATGGAAAATATGATGAGTTTTCCAGTAGTAGAAAACTATACTATAAAACTGGATCCCAGAATGCCAAGCATGGGAAATCATTCCTCTCCAAACAATGAAGATTTGACTTTTAATGCACTAACTGATATGTATGACGGTAAGCTCTCATTAACCATGACAGGCTATTGGAAACTTAATTTGATGCTATACAATTCAGGGGCCGAATTGTTAAAAGGAGAAGAGGTTACTGAAACAAATGAAAGCAGTAGTTTATTTTTAGAATTAGAATTTTAATGATTTAAATATCAATAAACTGCCTTTTTAAAAAGGCAGTTTTAAATACCATTTCTATGAATAGAATACTATTTATTTTTATTATTTTTTTATCGTTAGACGGTATAGCACAAGAACAATTAACTGATTCTACAAAAATTGTTGATTTAGATGAAGTAATTGTGATAAGCCGTGAAGAACTAAATAATCAAAGACAGGTTAAACCACTTTCTTCAATTGATGAATATTTAGAAAAATCGAGTAAGATTACAATGATTAAGCGAGGTAACTATGCATGGGAACCTGCCATAAACAATATGGTATCCGAAAGATTGTCTGTTACAATAGATGGAATGCAAATTTTTGGTGCCTGTACAGATAAAATGGATCCGATAACTTCCTATGTTGATGTTTCCAATTTATCAGAAGTTCATGTAAAATCTGGTCAACAAGGATCAGAGAATGGATCTACAATAGGTGGAGGAATTGATCTAAAAATCCAAAAAAATGATTTTGACAGAGAGTCTTGGAATTTTGGAATTGACGGCGGATATGAAACTAATGGGAATTCAAAAATAGTAAGTTCTGAATTTAATTTTTCAAACAACAAATTTTTCTTCAATGCGGATGGGATATACAGAAAATCAGATAATTATTATGCCGGAGGAGGGATAGAAGTTATGAATTCGCAATTTAATAAATTTAATATTTCAACCGTTGCCGGTTTTAAGACTGGTGAAAAAGGATCTGTGATAGGATCTTTTATATACGATAAAGCAACAGATGTAGGTTACCCCGCTCTACCTATGGATGTTTCCTTAGCTGAGGCTTTAATAACATCTATAAGTTATCAGCTTAAAGATATAAGTTCATTCATCAATGATTGGGATACCAAAATTTATTATAATACGATAACCCATATTATGGATGATACTAAAAGACCAAATGTTCCGATTCATATGGATATGCCAGGGTGGAGTGATACATTCGGTTTTTATTCAAAAATTCAAGCAAAAAAATCAAACCATAATTTTCTCTTTAATGCTAACGCTTATTATAATAAATCATTAGCTGAGATGACTATGTATCCTAACGACCCTGATGAAAACATTATGTTTATGTTAACTTGGCCTGATGTACGAACAACCTATGCCGGTATTTATGGTGAAGATATAATTAACTTAAAGAAGAATCAAAGTTTAAAAGTATCAGCGAGATTAGGTTTTCAAATGGAACACATTGCATCGGAATTCGGATTGAATAGCTTGCAAATATTTTATCCGGGATTAGATGATTATAACAATCGGTTTTTAATAAGCCTAGCAGCTCAATATGATATATCTGTTAGTAATTTTGATATATTATTAAGTACGGGCTATGGTGAAAGAGCGCCTTCGGTTTCTGAGAGTTATGGCTTCTATTTATACAATAGTTTTGATAATTTCGATTATATTGGAAATCCATATCTCCAAAATGAAAAATCAATTGAATTAAATACGAGCGTTAATTATACAGTTAAAAAATTTAAAATTGGAATAGAGGCATCTTTCTTTCATATTTTTGACTATATCATAGGTGAAATTGATCCACAATTGACTCCCATGACAATTGGAGCTAACGGTGTAAAAATATATACTTCACTGGATTATGCAAACATATTTACCACTAATCTGAGCGCTTCTTATGATTTTCTAACTAATCTAAATTTATTTGGAGCAGTGGGCTATAATTTAGGGCAGGATAACAATGGCGAAAACTTACCACTGATAGGTCCACTAAATTATAGGTTGGCCTTACATTATAAAAAGAACTTTTTTGATGCAGAGATTAATATGAATGGTGCAGCAGAACAAACCAACTACAGTATTGAATACGGAGAAAATATGACAGAAGCATATACAGTTTTCAATATTAATGCATCCTATAATTTTTATTTTGGAAATAACAAATTATTTGTAAAAGCCGGAGTAGAAAATATCTTTGACACATACTATTCTACTTATGCTGATTGGAATAATATTCCAAGACTGGGTAGAAATATTTTTATTAATTTATCTTATGTCTTGAAATAATTTTTTTATAACAATACTAATTCTCAATGGGCTTTTGTATTAATGTAATTATTTGATTAAATTTAAGGTCAAAATTTATAATATTATGAAAATTACCTTCCTTGGGCACGCAAGTTTAAGTATTGAATTGAGCGGTATAAATATTATTATTGATCCCTTTATTACCGGTAATTCTCTCGCAAAGAATATAGATATTAACTCTCTTAAAGCAGATTATATATTAATAACTCATGCGCATCAAGACCACATTTTGGATGTCGAATCTATAGCTAAAAGAACTGGAGCAAAGGTTATTTCCAACTATGAAATTGTAACTCATTATGGAAATATAGGTATTGATGGTCATCCTATGAATCATGGTGGAAGCTGGCAATTTGATTTTGGTCGATTGACCTATACAAATGCGGTTCATACAAGCTCGTTTCCTGACGGTAGTTATGGTGGTCAGCCTGGAGGTTTTATTATAGAAACAAATGAAGGTAACGTGTATATAGCAGGAGATACTGCCTTGACCATGGATATGAAATTAATACCCTTGCAAACAAAATTAGATTTAGCTATTTTGCCAATTGGGGATAATTTTACAATGGGAATTGATAGCGCTATTATTGCTTCGGATTTTATTGAATGCTCTAGAATTTTAGGAGTTCATTTTGATACTTTTGGATATATTGAAATAGATCATACCGAAGCAAGAAATAAATTTTCTAAGGCTGCGAAGGAACTTCATTTATTGGAAATTGGTAATACGTTAACAATTTAGACCGATTTCCATTTGGCTTTGAAATAGAATGATAAAATTGGAATAAATTTTAGTTAAACCATTAAATTTTGAAATATGAAGGCAAATATGGTGGGTTGGTTCGAAATTCCTGTTTCAAACATGAACAGAGCCAAAAAGTTTTATGAAAAAGTTTTTGGTATTAAAATTCAACTGGAACAATTTGGAGATACCCTAATGGGGTGGTTTCCATTTCCAAAGGACCCTAAAACCAGTGGTGCCCCAGGATCATTAGTGCAGAATGAGCAATTCTACAAACCAATGGCAAACGGAACCCTGGTCTACTTTTCTTCACCGGAAATTACTTATGAATTACAAAAAGTAGAAGAGGCAGGAGGAGTTGTATTACAGGAAAAAACGCTGATCAAAGAAGATATTGGTTTTATGGCACTTATTTTAGATTCCGAAGGAAATAGAATAGCCTTACATTCAAAGGAGTAGCCCCGCTAAGAATCGAACTTAGATCTAAAGTTTAGGAAACTCTTATTCTATCCGTTGAACTACGGGGCCGTTTATTTGAAAAGCAAAAATATATATTTTATACTTAGTTTTATTATTTTTACACGAATTAAAATATACTTTTTTAGCTCTGTATTTTACCATTTTTAGATGAAATTAAACGCTTCTTTTTCTAAATACTACTTAATTTTTAAAAAACCAGGAGGAACCTCCAGAGGAGTTCTTCATTCCAAGAAAACCTATTATATAAAAATTAAAAGTCCCAACAGTTATGGAGTAGGTGAGTGCGCTCTGTTTAAGGGATTAAGTGTGGATGACGTCCCCAATTATGAACAAAAACTACAATGGGTTTGTGAAAACATTAATTTAGATGAAAGGTTTTTAGCACAAGAGTTACTGGCTTTCCCCTCTATTGCATTCGGACTGGAGCAAGCTTTTCTATCCTTAAAAAGTGAAGATCCATTTGAACTTTTTCCCTCTGAATTCACAGAAGGAAAGTCTTCAATTTCCATAAACGGATTAATATGGATGGGAGATAAAATCTTTATGCATCAACAGATAAAAGAAAAATTATCAAAAGGATTTACTACGATAAAATTAAAGATTGGAGCAATCGATTTTAAAAGTGAACTGGACTTATTAAGATCCATAAGAAAAGAATTTGATGCTGAGGAAATTGAATTAAGAGTGGATGCAAATGGGGCATTTCAAGCAGGGGAGGCCTTGGAAAAATTAAAAATTTTATCTGATTTTGATCTGCATTCGATTGAACAACCAATTAAAACTGATCAATGGGAGGAAATGGCAAAGTTGTGTGCTGAATCTCCTTTAGCAATTGCCTTGGATGAAGAATTAATAGGAGTTTTTAGTAAAAAAGATAAAGAGGAACTGATTAAAACTATACTGCCTCAATACATCATTTTAAAACCCAGTTTGATTGGAGGCTATCTAGGGACAGAATCTTGGATAGAAATGGCCGAAAAGAATAAGGTTTCTTGGTGGATAACCTCCGCTTTAGAAAGTAATATAGGATTAAATGCCATTGCCCAATTCACTTATAAACTAAAAACAAAAATACCTCAGGGATTAGGAACCGGAGGCTTATTTACCAATAATATAAATTCTCCACTGATGGTTAAAAATGGCAAACTTCATTATAATAGGAAAGATATGTCTTATCATTGGGGTGATTATCATAAACTTTTTAAATAATAGTATCTTGCGTTCCCGAACTTAACATTTGAATTACATAGTGATGAATTTTATACAACAAGGCCTTAAAGGAAAAAATCAATGGTGGAGATATGCCTTAACCATTACTCTGGTTTTTATTGGAGTACAGTTTGCAGCAATACCATTGTCTATAGCAGCTTTTATTGAATTGGATTATGACTGGATAGATTTTCAAAATGGCGCTAAAGACAGTTTTATGAGTATCGGAATGAATAATAATTTGTATCTGTTTCTAATGATTTTTACATTTATTGGAGCAATCTGCATTTTATACCTATGTGTGAAATATTTACATTATAAAAATTTTAAGGATATTATTACTGTAAGAAAAAAAATGGATTGGAATCGTGTATTTTTTGCATTTCTATTATGGGGATCAATTTCAGCCATAATTATAACAATTCAGTTGTCCTTATATCCAGATGATTATATATGGAATTTCAAACCAATCCCTTTTTTGATATTGCTTTTAGTATCTTTTTTGTTTTTACCATTTCAAACTAGTGCCGAAGAATTGGTCTTTAGGGGTTATCTCATGCAAGGGTTTGGTATCTTATCCGGAAACAAGTGGTTTCCCTTATTAACAACTTCAGTCATTTTTGGTGCCTTACATTTTATGAACCCTGAAGTTGAAAAAATGGGATATGTCACCATGGTTTTTTATATCGGAACAGGCTTATTCTATGGAATAGCTACATTGATGGACAATGGACTGGAGCTTTCCTTTGGACTTCATGCCTCAAATAATGTTATTGCCGCCTTTTTAGTTACCACTGATTGGATGGTTTTTCAAACAGATGCTTTGTATGTAGATATTTCAGAGCCATCAGTTGGTATAGAGATGCTCTTGCCTGTATTAGTTTTATATCCTCTGGTACTTCTTATATTTTCAAAGAGATATGGTTGGGAAAACTGGAAAAACAAATTGTTTGGTAAAATTGAAGATTCCAGACCATTTATAACGGATGATATTGAAAATAAATAGCCATTTGATTTATATAATTTATCACTCCTATTTAGACAGGTATTAAGTATGAAAGCATTGAAATATCATAAAGAATTTAAAATAAACGGAAATTACTTTGATTCTTCAGATGATATAATAGCCTATACTAAAAATAAATACCAAGAAATATTTTGGTTTCTTACAGATTGGTTCGATGATCTTGATTTTATAATTGCAAGTACTTCAGGATCTGAAGGAAAACCAAAATCAGTAAAGATCAAAAAAGAGTATATGATCAATTCAGCTTTCGCCACGGGGCAATTTTTTGATTTGGAATCAAAAACAAAAGCACTTTTATGTCTATCAACAAATTTCATCGCCGGTAAAATGATGTTGGTTAGAGCAATGGTTCTAGGATGGCATCTAGATATTGTAGAAACAAAGATTTATCCACTTGAAAATATATCTAAAGACTATGATTTTTCGGCAATGGTACCCTTGCAATTATATCATTCATTGGACAAAATAAATCATATAAAGAAATTAATTGTTGGAGGTGGACCTATATCAAAAAATATCCTTAAGGAAATACAAACTGTAAAAACACAGATTTTTGCAACTTTTGGAATGACTGAAACTGTTTCTCACATTGCTGTAAAAAAATTAAATCACATTAAGTTAGATCGTATTAATGCCAGTAATGAAATTCATTTTACAATACTACCTGATATTGAAATATTAACCGATATAAGAGGATGCTTAGTAATTGATGCACCAAATATATCTGATAAGGTAATTATTACAAATGATATTGTTAAAATTTATTCAGATAATCAGTTTGAATGGTTAGGCAGATATGATAATATAATTAATAGTGGTGGCGTAAAAATATTACCGGAACAAGTCGAGAATAAACTTCAGGAAATTATCTTCGATAGGTTTTTTATAAGTTCTATGAAAGATGATGTCTTAGGAGAAAAATTAATCTTGCTTATTGAGACCCGATTAAATGAATCTAAAAATATGAGTATTTATAAGGATCTAATTTCAAAGTTAAAATCCTTACACAAATATGAAATACCGAAAGATATTTTTTTAATCGATAAATTTATTGAAACTAAAACAAAAAAAATCCAGCGAAAAAAAACGCTGGATTTACTATTTGATTAAATCTTCTATTGATCCACAATGACCCATTCACCTTTCTGAATTAAAGGTATTGCCTGTTTGAATTTTACTACTTTACTTTGACCGTTGGTAACGTTTTTAATAGTAACCTTTTCATTTCTGCCAATTTTACGCTCTGTTCTAACGATGGTCTCTGTTATCTGTGGTTGTTGCGTTTGATGCGCTTGAGAACTCTGTGTTGGGCTTTGGTAATCCTCCTTACTTAATTGCATTTTTTCTCTTTTACGCTCTCTCTCTTGAGAAACTTGTTGAGGGCTCTGACTTGGTAATTCACCTTTAAATAAGAATGATAGCACTTCTTTGTTTACCTTATCAAGCACTGTTGTAAACAACTCGAAAGCCTCAAACTTATAGATAAGTAAGGGATCTTTTTGTTCATAGGTTGCATTCTGAACTGACTGTTTCAAATCATCCATTTTGCGCAAATGATCTTTCCAGGTATCATCGATTATGGCCAATGTAATATTTTTCTCGAAATCGTTTACCAGTTGTTTTCCTTGACTTTCGTAAGCCTCCTTTAAATTTGTGGATACCGATAAAGTTTTAACACCGTCAGTAAAAGGAACTAAAATTCTTTCATAACGATCCCCTTGTTTTTCGTAAACATCTTTAATAACAGGGTATGCCATTACTGCGTTTCGCTCAATTTTATTTTGATAGTGTTTATAAACAATATCAAACAATTCATCAACTAAAACCCGCTCATCTTTTTGTGTAAATTCTTCTTCGGAAAAAGGTGATGTCGTTGATGAAAAACGAATCAATTCAAACTCAAAGTTCTTATAATCATTATTTACTTTATTTTCAGCTATAATTGCATCACAGGTATCATAGATCATATTTACAATATCTACCTGAAGACGTTTTCCATATAATGCATGTCGACGTCGCTTATAGATGACTTCACGCTGTGCATTCATAATATCATCGTATTCCAGTAATCGCTTACGGATGCCAAAATTATTTTCCTCAACCTTTTTTTGCGCTCTCTCAATAGATTTTGAAATCATGGAATGCTGAATGACTTCTCCCTCTTGTAAGCCCATTCTATCCATCATTTTTGCTATTCTCTCTGATCCAAATAATCGCATTAAGTTATCTTCCAGTGACACATAGAATTGAGAAGACCCTGGATCACCTTGACGACCTGCTCTACCTCTTAACTGACGATCAACACGTCGTGAATCATGTCTTTCTGTACCAATGATTGCTAATCCACCGGCTTTTTTAACTTCATCTGTTAATTTAATATCGGTACCTCGACCAGCCATATTTGTTGCAATAGTTACTACTCCAGGATTACCAGCTGATGCAACTATATCCGCTTCTTTTTTATGTAATTTTGCGTTTAATACGTTATGAGGTATTTTACGAATGGAAAGCATTTTTGCCAGTAATTCAGAAATTTCCACAGAGGTTGTACCAACCAAAATTGGTCGTTTTTCATTTACCAATTTTACAATTTCATCAATTGCCGCATTATATTTCTCTCTTTTCGTCTTATAGATCAAATCTTCCCGATCATCTCTAATAAGAGGCATGTTGGTTGGAATTTCTACTACATCCAATTTATAAATTTCCCAAAGTTCACCTGCTTCCGTAATAGCCGTACCTGTCATACCCGAAAGTTTACGATACATTCTAAAATAGTTTTGTAGAGTAATGGTGGCAAATGTTTGGGTTGCCGCTTCAATTTTTACATTTTCCTTCGCCTCAATTGCCTGGTGTAAACCATCAGAATATCTTCGGCCATCCATTACACGGCCTGTTTGTTCATCAACTATTTTGATTTGATTTTCAATAATCACATATTCAATATCTTTCTCAAATAAAGAATACGCCTTAAGTAATTGATTTAATGTGTGAATTCGCTCACTTTTAATACTAAAGTCTCTATACAACTCTTCTTTTTCCTTTACCTTTTTTTCCGGAGAAATATCTTTATTATCAATTTTACCAATCTCAACACCCATATCAGGTAGAACAAAGAAATGATCCTCTGTGTTTTTTCCTGCCAGATGAGCAATACCTTTATCAGTGAGATCTATTGAATTATTTTTTTCATCAATAACGTAATACAATTCTTCATCTATCTTAGGCATTTCACGATTGTTATCCTGCATATAGAAATTTTCAGTTTTTTGTAGCAACTGTTTAATCCCTTCCTGACTTAAAAATTTGATGAGTGCTTTGTTTTTAGGTATTCCACGAAAGACTCTGTACAAATCAAAACCGCCTTCTTTAGTATCACCTGAGGCAATAAGCTTTTTTGCCTCCGCTAAAAGTGAGGTCAGGTATCTATTTTGAAGTTTTACGATCTCATCAACTTTAGGTTTTAACTCATTGAATTCATGTCTGTCACCTTGTGGTATAGCTCCAGAAATGATTAATGGCGTTCGTGCGTCATCGATCAATACAGAATCTACTTCATCGACAATAGTGTAATTGTGAGGACGTTGAACCAAATCATTTGGTGAATGAGCCATATTATCTCTCAAATAATCAAATCCAAATTCATTATTTGTCCCATAAGTTATATCACACCTATATGCTTTTCTGCGCTCTTCAGAATTTGGGTTGTGCAGGTCAATACAATCAATAGAAAGTCCATGAAACTCAAATATGGGCCCCATCCATTTAGAATCCCGTTTGGCTAAATAATCATTCACTGTTACAACATGTACACCTTTTCCTGTCAACGCATTTAGATAGATAGGTAGGGTAGCAACCAATGTTTTTCCTTCCCCAGTCATCATTTCTGCTATTTTACCTTGATGTAAAACAGCACCACCAATTAATTGAACATCATAAGGCACCATATTCCATGTAATTGGCATCCCTGCGGCGTCCCACGAATTATTCCAAATGGCATAATCACCATCAAGATTCACATAATCTCTAGTCGATAATTCACGATCGTATGGCGTCGCCTTAACTTTTAGAGTAATATTTTCAGTAAATCGTTTTTCCGTTTCTTTAATAACCGCAAAGGCTTCTGCTTGGATCTCATTTAATACTTCTTCTGATGTATTATAAACTTCATCATTCAGCAGGTCAATTTCTTTATAAATCTCTTCTTTACGATCTATATTGGCAGACTCGATCTCTTTATTTAATTGATCAATTTTATCCGTATGAATCTTAGCAGACTCTTTAATTTTAGCTTTGAAAGCTTGCGTTTTATCTCTTAATTGATCCAGGGTCAAGCCTCCCATTTCCTCATCATACGATCTAACTTTATCGACGATAGGCTGTAGTATTTTTAAATCCTTTTTAGTCTTATTCCCGACAAAGACTTTAAGTAATGAATTGATAAAACTCATAGTTTAATTGTTTTTTTACGCAAAAGTCATAATATTAGGCCCAACAAAGGAGTCATTAATATTTTTGTATAGAACAAAAAAAGCCTCCTAGGAGACTTTGTATTTAGTATTCATCTTCATTCCAGAGAAAATCCTCATCTGTAGGATAATCCGGCCAAATTTCTTGAATAATTTCATAACTTTCGCCCTCATCTTCTAATGCCTGCAAATTTTCCACAACCTCTAACGGAGCTCCTGTTCTTATTGCGTAATCGATGAGTTCATCTTTCGTTGCTGGCCAAGGCGCATCACTTAAATAAGATGCCAATTCTAATGTCCAATACATAATTGAAATTTGATTTATTTAAAGTGCAAAAGTAATTTTTTTGATTAGAAAAGCAAGCTTTTTAGAAAATATTTTTTTATAACTTAAAGAACGTATTTTTTAACTCTTAATTGTAACTAAAACAGCACAATAAAATCAATCCTGTTTCGAACTAATCCATGGAATTTCATGTGCTCCATTTATCATTGACAACTTTCGTGCCAACACAAATAAATAATCAGACAGGCGATTAAGATAGGTTAATATATTGGTATTAACACCCTGTTCTTCATTAAGTTGAACGGTAATCCTTTCTGCTCTTCTGCAAACACACCTGGCGATGTGACACATTGACACCAAAGGATAACCTCCAGGTAATATGAAACTTGTCATTGGTTTTAAAGTGGATTCCATTATATCAATTTCCAATTCCAAAAAAGCAATTTGGTCTTCATCAATAATTGTACTTTGTAATCTGTTTTTTCCACTTTTTAGTTTTTCTTTCTCCGGCGGAGTCGCTAGCATCGCACCAATACTGAACAATTCATTTTGAATTTTAATTAAATTCTTGAAACTAGATTCATCAATTTTTTGATCTCTAATTAATCCAATATGAGAGTTGAGTTCATCTATTGTACCATAGGATTCAATTCTAAGATCATACTTTTTAACCCGTTTGCCTCCGAAAAGTGAGGTTTCTCCTGAGTCTCCGGTTTTTGTATATATTTTCATATGTTAAAAATAAATATTAAAAGATTAAAAATTGTGATTCTGAAATTTTATTTCCTTCTGGAACTCTGTTAAAATGATAACTATTAAACTCTAATAATATAATGCTCTTTTGGTTGTTCCCTTCTAAAAAAAACAATACCCCATTGATATGTATCTATACTAATTGTTACTTCTTTATGATTTAGAATATACTTCCAGGCTTCTTCCATTTCTCTATTCCAATGTATGTCATCAAATATATACATCGTTTCATTTCGTTTGGTTTTAAGACATTGTTCGAAGTATTCTATCGTGGCTTTTGTTTGGTGATTTCCATCAAAAAATATTAAATCAAAAGAGCTATTTTTTAATACTGCTGTTAGAGTATTTTTAAATTCACCTAGAATTAGTTCGATATTATTCAGTTGGAATCTGCTAAAATTATCCTTAGCAATTTTAGCTGTTTGCTCACAACCTTCCAAAGTAATAATTTTGGAACTCGTATTCCCAGAAGACATAGCAGCAGTAGCAATTCCCAAGGAAGTTCCAATTTCCAACACGTTGTTGAGATTAAAATATTTCACTATTTTGACCAAAATATTCGCTCTTTTTTGGGATATTCCTGCGGTTTTGGCGATGGATGAAATAGAACGATCGTTGCTTTTAAAAACCTTTGAACCAGCCCCAAAGTCTGTCACTTTTATTTGATTTTTATTTGACAGTAAGGTTTCTCGGTACCTCTCTACCTTATGACCATCCATAGATGTTTTTTTATACAAACATTCTGTTATGAAATCATAGACAAAAGGCGAGTGGATACCATGTGCATTACTAGAGTTTAGTAAAAATTTGAAATATGAAGAAATAGAATGAATCAAGTGGTCTTTTAATTTACGAAAATAGACAGAAAATTTATTGTTGTCTACAATTTTAAAATTATATTTGCCGTGACGTCAAAAAAAAATATATGAAATGAACATGAATAAAATTTTAACTTTCATTTTACTTGTATTTCTTCTCAATTCATGTATTCCAAAGAAGAATTTGGTATATTTTCAAGGAGAACCACAGCAGGTTGATTCTATCCAAAGACTACAAGAAGCTCCATATAGGTTACAGATGAATGATATCTTGGATGTTCAAATAAAATCACCTGATGAAGACCTGGTTGCATTATTTACCACAAGAGTAAACGAAGGAAATACGAATATAAGATATACTCAAGAGGCATTGTATTTTAACGGTTATACAATTGATAAACACGGCAATATAAGATTGCCATATTTAGGAGATATAAATGTTTTAGGTTATACAACTACTGAAGTTAGGGAGAAGATCGATAAGGAATTTGAGAGTTATTTCAAAAATCCAGACGATGTATTTATCACAGTGAAATTAGCAGGCATTAGATTCACTATTATCGGAGAAGTTAAAAGTACGGGAACTAAAGTTATTTATCAAAATCAGGTAACTTTGGTTGATGCAATTGCCAATGCCGGGGATATAACCTTGGTTGGCAATAGAAAAAATGTTAGTATTTTTCGCAAAAACACAGATGGAACTAAAAGATTCATTGTTGACATGCTTGATCTTGCTACATTCAATACTGACAACTTCTATATACAATCGAATGATGTAATTTAT
>Ga0209013_10000064_pt1 | contig 72422 bp, 57 predicted proteins | sample Cruoilmetagenom2_FD_187291 | JGI IMG/M metagenome (GOLD analysis project Ga0209013, IMG submission 187291) | Oil polluted marine microbial communities from Coal Oil Point, Santa Barbara, California, USA - Sample 2 (SPAdes) (version 2) | ecosystem: Environmental > Aquatic > Marine > Oil seeps ... | reverse complement strand
AATTAGGTTAGCATTTGGTGAGCCTGAAAGGCTCCAATACCATAGCCCGGGATAAAGGAGCATTTTGCGACTGCCATTCCGGGATGAGGAATCTCACACAAACCGTCGCGCACACTTCACTTAATTGGAGGTAATCGGATTCTTCGCGACGGAATAAGGATTCTGTTCAGAGATAGGAATTGCAATTTGCATCTGTGCTTATTTGCGGCATTTTTCCCATTCCAGGGAAGAGCGCTGCATTAACTTCACCTATCAACTGTTCCTCTTCACGAAAATACACTTCCGTGACAGGCGAAAGCTTATCCGTGACAGATTTTTTTTGTTCCGCATCAAACTTTTGGTTTTCTGCGTCACAGATCTCCTGTTCTGCATCAACCGGAAGTTCTTCACTATGAAGTTGAAGACCAAATCTGTGAAGTTGAAGGCTTGTTTCTTGAAGTTGAAAGCCAAATCTGTGAAGTTGAAATCTTTTCTTATGAAGTTGAAGGTCATTCCTTTGATGCAGAAGGAAAAAATCATGAGGTGGAAGAATAGGCAAGGGCAAAGGAAAGTGATAGAGGAGAAAAGGAAGCATGATATGAGCATGTAAATTTAATCGATAAAGTTACACTCGGTGGAAGGTTTAAATTTACTTGCGGCTTCCATGTGACCGTAATAAGAAAATTGTGAACACATAAAAAAAAGGGAATTTTTTAAGTTCCCTTTTGTATGGCAATAGTCAATTGCCTGAAGTTATAATAGTAGTCCTAATTCGAAATTTGTTGTTTGTTATATTCTGCAGCCAGCTTTTTTTGCTTACGATATTCCTGCTGGCGTTCGCGATGGTATTTGCTGGCATATGCTTGTACCTTTTTCGGGTCTTTTCGGAAAACAAACTTACCATAGCTGCGAATTTCATCTATTGCTTTTTTTGTTAAGGTGTAAGCCTTGTCTCTGATGATTTTTAGCTCATCTTCGAAATACATACGACCATTAATATCGCCTAATAAAGTTCCCATGCGGTCGGCCATTTCGGCTGCTTTGTCGCAAAGGGTAATATCGAAACCAATAGCTACCAATGGCGCAGGATTGTCTTTTCCCAATACCGATAGGCTTGCCATATCCTGAATGGTATCGGCCTTGGAATTACCCTCTTTTATGGTTTTTAACTTATTTAACAGATTCTCGTTTGTCCGATAGGCAAATCCCATATTGTCGATCAAGTCCTCTTTTAAATTATACATTTCCGGGGCTTCAGCATTCCAGGTTTCTACCGCGTTTTCCTTATCGGTATTTTTAGTTTCCCAATTCGATTGAGCTGCCCGAAGCGCACCGGTATAAGCTAACAATTTATCTAGTGCTTCGGCTTTTAATCCATACGGACTAAGTAGTGGCAGGTCGATACTTGCGCGAGTATGAATATCCTCGGCCTCGTCAATAAACACCTTATAAGGCATGTTGCAAAAGAGTATCTCCTCATTTGATACTGTTTTAATTTCGTCATTTAATTCTATTAAATTTTGTTGGTCAGACATAGTTCTGATTTTTTAAATTGGTTTGTACTATCTCCATCTCCAATCTCTCTGCACAAAAATTATTTTGATTCTGATGTCCCGGCCGAGACTTTTTACTTTCGTGTTTTGCATTGCTGCATCCGAAAAGCATTTCGAATTTAGAAAAAACAAATTAGATAATAAAAATATTTTATGAATAAATTGAAATTAGGAAAGTGTAATTATGTAGATAAATCTTTGGCATGACTATATACCATGCGGATTTCAGGGGAATGAAAAAAAATAGTTTCATAAGATATTTTGATGGTAAAGTATTGGTTTTATTTTTCCGATAGAATAGAATGATATAATATTGCATCAATATGCTGAAAAACATACCGAAAGCATTGATTGTGTAAATAAAACTAAAAAACGAAGCATTACGGCTTTTGTAGGAGATTCTTTTATGTTTCAGTATTTAATTTCACCAACTTACTTATTGTATTTACTTATTTTACTTGTTGTTGTTTAAGTTATTTAAAAATATATGATTACATTAGTTGGAGCTTAAAAAATTGTATTGTATATGATTAACGCTTAAAATATGATCTTCAAATTAACCTGTAAATTATTTATTGGCCTTGTATTCATCGCATGTGTAGCTTGTGAAAAAGACAATCCGGACAGGCCTGCAAATCCGCTTAACGGAAAAACAAGCGCAATTTTTAATCCGGATAAAAGCTATGGTTCAGTAACCGATATAGACGGGAACGAATACAAAACCATTGTAATTGGAGACCAAACATGGATGGCCGAGAACCTGCGAACCACCCGATATCGAAATGGAGAATATATCCCTAATGTTTTAGATAGTATTGAGTGGGCAGCATTAACGAGTGGTGCTTATTGTACTTACAACAACACCAGTAGCTTAGATACCATAGCTACCTATGGTCTGTTGTATAATTGGTATGCAGTGGACGATGAGCGCAATATTGCCCCTAAAGGCTGGCGAATACCAACAATTGCAGATTGGTTGATTTTAATTGATTATCTGGGCGGAGCTGAAGTTGCAAGTGACAAAATGAAAGAGGTTGGTAATACTCATTGGGAAGACCCTTTTCAATCGAATAATAGCAGTGGCTTTACTGCTTTGCCTAGTGGTTCGAGAAATTATTCTAGAGACTATTTTGGAAGAGGCTATTATGGAGGGTATTGGACAGCCTCTGAGTATGATGATAATTCTGCTGGATATCTTTTTCTATATTATTTCGATTCGAAAGTTTGGGAAAGAATTAATAAAAAAGTGAATGGATATCCTGCCCGTTGCATAAAAGAATGAATATAATAATTTGCGGAAACCGAAAAGCATTATGAGTAGGTATAATTTTAAAACAACTATTATGCGGATTTATTTAAAAACCCTTTTTGCAGTAATGTTGTTGCTATTTGTAAATAAGTTTGCTTTAGCACAAGATTTTAAAGTTACGATAACATCAACAGATGATTGTAGTGGCTACCTCAAACCCTTAAAAGCAGGTAACAGCCTACAATTTCAAATTGCTGTTAAAAACAATCGTGCTGATACCTGTAAAGTTTCCATTCAAAAAGAAAATATAGGTTATGTATCATCCTGGATATCCATTGATGATAATAGTCAGGATATATTTCCCGGTCAAACAATTAACTTTCTACTAACCATTAAGGTGCCTACCAGTGCAGCAGAGGGAGAATATTCGATGTTCTTAAATTTTAATGCGTTTGACAAGAAAAATAACAATCACTCATTTATCTATTATACTTAGACTGTTATGGTTGATAATTCAGTGCCTAATGCACCTACATTTTCTACCACTCAATCAAGTACTAGCATCAATGTTAGTTCGTGGTACAGTTGGGATCAGTACTCTAACAATTATACCGTTCATAACGAATCAGCCGGGAGAGGCGGTATTGCAACTTATACGGTAGCTTTAAAAAATTCGGATGGCACAACAAAAGTAACTAAATCGTTTGATGCAAAAGATAATGCGAGTTATACTTTTAATAATCTTACCGCAAATACAAATTATAAAGTAAAAGTTACCGCTACCGATGTAGCAGGTAATGCTAATTCGTTAGAAAAAAGTACCCCAACTGCTCCGGATAAGCCGAAAAATCTTGTATTTTCAAGTACCGAATATACGAGAACAACTTTATCGTGGGATGTATCTGCAGGTGCAACAGAATATAATGTTTATTCACACAAAGATGGGATGGATTTAAAAATTAACAGCTCGCCTATAATTACAAACTCCTACACAATAAATGATTTGGAACCCAATTCTACTTATACCTTTAATGTTATAGCTATTAGTAATGCCGGACAGTCTGATAATAGTGATAATGCCACTGTTACAACGCTTCAGTTACCTCCAATCGAAGGACCATCGGTAATCTGTTCAGGTATTAATTCATATTCAATAAATAACTTATTAAGCGGTTATTCTGTTTCATGGAGTTGTAGTGCCAATTTAGATTGTACTTATTCGTCTGGTTCTTCTGCTAATTTTAATGTAATTGGTGATGATGGTCAGGCTAAGATTCAGGCAACTTTAAGTTGTGCTAACTGTAAGGATATTGTTATAACAAAAGAGATTTGGGTTGGGAATCCGAGTTTTATGCTCGATGGTGATACAGAAATAGGAATAAGAGAGCCAGGTGTTGCAAGTGTTTTATATGATGAATTTCAAGGGATCACAAATGTTAATTGGACAAGAGGTGGAGCTATCGCAAGTGTAACAGGAGGGGCTGTTGTTGCAAAATTTAGAGCCGGATCACGAGCAGGATATGGAGAAGTATATGCAACTGCAACCAATGGATGTGGGTCAAAAGAGAATAGATTAATTGTACATGTTAAAGAATCGTGGTATGCGGTATATCCTAATCCTACAAGAGATATTTTAAATATTAAAATAGATAATGATAAAATAAGTAAAAGGAATCAGGCAAAGGAAATCGAAGTTAGACTTTATGATAGATCAATGTCTTTAAAAAAATATAAGAAATTGAAAAGTACGATGATTACTCTAAATGTCAGTGATTTAAAATCAGATATGTATATTCTTCAATTAAAGATAGGTGATGAAATATATGGAGAAAAGATAATTGTATCAAACAATTAAATATCTGTTTATAACATCGGACTTTCGATCGGAAGTTGAATTTGCATCTACCATAATTGAAGTCCATGTTGTACAAAAACCTATCAGCATAAAAAAACCCTGCTAAATATACGCTTAGCAGGGTTTTTTGCTTGTTATAAACTATAAAGAAAACTTAATTACTGCTTTACTATTTTCTTACTTAAGCGCGAACCATCTTCCAATTCAAAAACAAGAATATAAATTCCGGTCTTCAAGCTATTCAGATTCAGATTTACGGTAGTATTAGGCGTTTGTACGGCAAGTACTGCTCTTCCTGATAGATCGAACAATTGAATTTGTTTCACTTGGTTCAAATTCTCCAAATAAAGAATATCGCGAACCGGATTTGGATAAAATCGCAATTGCTGATTTAAAACATCGTCGATGCCAGTAGAGTAGGCGATCTCATCGCTATAAGCGCTGTAAACTTTTTGGCCTTGAAGCAATTCCCCGGTTTGTGCAACAGGAGTCACTGCAAAACGGATGAAGTTACCACGATCGGCCCGAGCCAAAGTATAACTTAAACTATTTGCGCCATCAATGGCTGTTGTGTTGGTGCCATTTGCATCATCTGCTCTGTACCATTGATAAATCGAACTGCCTTCCGCATCGGAATTGGCATCGGAATAGGTGTATGTAGCCGTTAAGCTTTCGTCTTCGCGGAAAATACCGCTGACGCTGATATTTGAAGCTTCGGGTGCTGCGATAACAGCAGGTGCGCTTAAAGCTTTGCTGGTATAAATATGATACTCTCCCGGAGCAAGGCTTACACTCGCATTCACATCCGTTACATTTATGGCATCACCACTAAAGTAATCGTACCAGGTTCCTGTTTTGCTGTAGTTGGGAGAAATTGCTCCTGCAACTACATCAAAATTTCCAATGATACGAACATCCATATCATTACTGTTGATTTCGATACGCTTTAAAGCTTTATCGGTGATTAATGAAAAGTCGGAAGACTCTATTGCTGCTTCTTCTTTTTTCAATTTTATAAGTGCCTGAAATACCTGGTACAGTCTTTCGCGGTTCGGGTTATCCTGATAATCCCAGTGAATGGGTTTTCTGCCTACTCGTCCGTTTTCATCGATAGAAACATCGTAGCCTAGCTCTTCAAACTGCCAGATCATCTTGGGTCCGGGCACGGTAAAGAAAAAAGCTGCTGCTGCTTCTACTCTCGAAAGGGCAGTATTTAAGTCTTTCACATTATAATCTCCATCCGAATTTCCAAATTCCAGATTCTTGAACATCAATCGCTCTTCATCATGACTCTCCATGTAGTTCACAATTTGAGGAGCATTCCACCCTCTGTTTTTCCAGGAAGTCCAGCTGAAATTGGAGGTGAATCCCATGGTAGCTTCATTATAATCATGATTGGCATTTCCCCAAAGAAGAATATTATGAGCTGCCAATTCTTTTTCCTCCACATTATCCGAAAGGTGTTCGAAAATCACTTTGGCATTTGGTTTTACTTTCCAGATTTGATCTGCCATACGTTTCAATAAACTGATTCGCTGTGCATCATATTTACTTCCCCACGGATCGGTGCTGTTACTATGAACAGTATTGGAGAATCCTTTGGTAAAGTCGAAGCGGAATCCGTCGATATGATATTCGTTCATCCAGTAAGCATTAATTCTGTCGACCAACTTTTGGGTCGCTGCACTTGCGTGATTAAAATCGTATCCCCATTGAGCATCCGGATTTTCGAAATTACTGTGTTGGTTATACCAGGGATTATCGGCAGTAGGATTGGTTCCATCGAAATACATGCGCAGGAAAGGCGATTGTCCGAAGGAATGGTTTAAAACCATATCCATGAAAACGGCAATTCCTCTTTTGTGGCATTCGTTGATGAAAGTTTTGTAGTCGTCTTTTGTTCCGTAAGCTTTATCAGGTGCGAAGTAGAAGGAGGGATTGTATCCCCACGAATCGTTTCCTTCAAATTCATTAAAGGGCATTAATTCAATGGCATTTACTCCCAATCGCTGCAAGTAGTTTAAGGTATCTTTTACGATTTTGATATTTCCTGCAGCAGTAAAATCTCTTACATGCAATTCATAAATAACCAAATCATTTTTTTTTGGAGCAGTAAACGGTGCATCTGTCCATGTGAAATTACTTTGTGCTGTTTGAAAAACACTGGCAATTTCGGTGGTTTTATCTGCCGGATATGGCATTAGATTGGGATAGGTGTCGGAAGATATGTATTGGTCGTTCCATGGATCGAGTAATTTGTCGGCATATGGATCGGCAATTTTAATAGTTCCATCTATTATATATTGAAAGGCATATTCCTGTCCCGGAGTAAGATTGTTAATCGAAATCCAAAAGTGATCGCCATCCTTTTTCATTTGGTAGGTGTTACTGATTTCCCAATTATTGAAATCACCAATAACATATACAAATTCCTTATTGGGTGCGTATAGCGATAAATCAACGGTAGTATCATCAATATAGTTGATTCCTTCGATTAGTCCTGTTGGCATTGTTGCGATTACCACATCTTCGCGAACAAAGAAAAGGGTGGTATCTCTGGCTTCTTCAGTACCTGCTGTGGCTACAGCAATTAATTCGTGTGTACCTGCAACTGCTGTTTGTACGGTAGTAGAGATTTCTGTTCCGGTAGAGGTAGCATTCTGCACGCCATCCAGATATAAAGTAAGATTATCGTTACCACTAGCATTCACCTGAACGCTTAGTATCTCATTTTTCTGAATCATTTTATTATTGGCAGGAGATGTAAAGCTTACATTTAATCCGCCTTCGCTTACATCTGCAAAAATGTCTTTTCCGCCATCGTCTTTTCCTTCTAAAGTTTTATCTGCACTTCGAAAGACGAAAGCCATTTTTAATATTTTTTCACCTGTGGGTACGCCGTAATATTCACGGATATTAGGAGTGATGGCAAGCTGCCATTTATTGTTGCCAAGTGAAGTCAGCTTGTATTTTGCACTGTTATCGCCCCAGGTAGGAGCATATTTCCAGTCACTTTCGGAGGTGCTTTTGTCGGTAATTACTCCGGTATGTGCATAAACATCACCAGTATAATCTTTCAATCCAGCAGTACCCAAAGCCGCATCGAAAGTGATGGTAACTTCTTTATCCTCGGTTGGGAAGGTTGGGTTGGTAGTAATGATTTGCCCGATACTAATTCCAGGAAGGAACAGTAGTATAAAAAGAAGGGATGTGTACAGTTTCTTCATAATAAAATTTGGTAATAGATGTATTATTGGCAAAAATTATAATTCTACTTGAGTGTTTTAAAATTAGAGATAGAAATAAAGCATGAGGTCGAAACCCCATGCTTTATATTTTTATTATAGAACTACTGAGCTATAGTCCCAGTCATTGTTTTAAAGTTAAGATCAATGGTTGTTTCAAGAGCTGCAACAGAAACTCTTGTTTGGTCACCACCATTTCCTCTAGGAACAATCGCGCCGTCAAGAACCATGAACTCTGTTCTCCACCAATCACCAGCAGGGAAATATGGATGAGCAACAAACATTCTTAATTCAGCAGCAGCTAATGTTTTGGTAATGGTAAGCTTCTCGTTAGCATTATCAACTGTGAATATATTCGCTGCATCTTCATTACCCCAGCTTCCAACTGCATCACCAGTTAAATATACTGTTGGTTCAACAACTGAGATTTTGTCGGTATCAAGGTCAACCACAACAATATAATAACCTGCAGTACCAGGAACAGAAATGTTATTTCCTCCTTTGGTATATTCACCACCAGCAGGATAAGCATCTTCTGCAACACCAAAATCATTACCCCAAGCTTTTTCCGGAGCCATTTTGAATCCACCGTCAGCATTCATCCAAACAATTTTCCAGAATAGGTTAGGAGTGCTATTAACAGGAACCATTGGTAAATCTGTATTGTTCCAATCCCAATCACCTACACCATCACCAATCAAATAAAGTTCGGCAGGATATTGAGGAGCAGGATCAGCAATAACAATTTTCTTAGCATCGCCATTTGTAGCATCAATAGTAATTGTGATGTCAAAGGCGCCTTTTTCAGTTACTGTAATGTTTCCGCCGTCATCAGCAATCTTCGTTGAACTGTTGGCAACATCAATCTTATCGAATCCAACATCGAAGGTAATACCGTTTACGCCAGCTTCACCATTTTTGGTTCTTAATTTGAAACCTTGGTCAGCTTCCAAAACAATTCCTGTCCATGTCCAGGTATATACACCAGCAGCAGCAGTTGGAACGGCACCATTATCAGCTAAAAGAACATTTCCCCAGCCCCAAGAGCTTGCATCAGCAGTAGCATTGGTATTATCAATACTAACACCATCACCAACAGCATCTAATTCAACACCTGTCCAATCGGTATTATCCGAAGCTGCATTTTGAACAATGGAGAAAGTATTACCGGAAACACTTAAGGTAAGGGTATAATTTCCACCATTGGTTTGAATGTTATTACCATCTTGTTCAAGAGCTACGTTTGCTTCTTCTTCAATTACTCTACTGTCTCCAGATAGACCTAAGTTTACAGCCCAAGGGTTACTTGGATCACTATTAGGAGCTCTAAATTTGAATTCTCCTGGCTTAAGATCTAAAGTTAGATTATAGGTGTCTGTAGTTTTATCGTAGTTCATGTACTGATCATTTTCAGGATTCCAACCTCCAACAGCACTACCAATTACACTATATGGTTCTACATCGAAATAGGGAGTAACAGTCATTGAAATTACTTCTGAAGCCAAATAATTGCTTGCAACAATACGCAGACTAATGTCATGTGATTGTCCATCTTCAAATCCTGCTGCTAGCAGCGCTTTATTCATGTCCGTAACAGAAATAGAATAAGGAGAAGTAATACCTGAAGCAATTGTTTTATGACCAAGGAACTCTCCACCCTGAACATCAACTTCTAATGAATATTGAACAGCAACGTCAAGTTTGAAATCTGCATCACTCCATTCAAATGTACCAAACTGGTCATTTTCATTGATCTTAGAAAGTACAATTGTACTTCCATCAATAGCAGATGTTAATACAGGAACAACAGCGTCGTTAGGAACAATCACTTCAATGTCATCAGTACAACTAAATGTAAAGAAGAGTCCTGTTATTAACAGAAATAGTATATTTAACTTTTTCATCATAGATTTATTTTTATTAATAACCACTATTTTGAATTAAATTAGGATTTGCCAACAAATCGTTAGATGGAATTGGATACAAATCTCTAAAGGATTCTGAAGCAGCACCTGCTTGATTATTTCCTTTCCATGTCCAAACATAATCGCCTCCTGTAAATTTACCGAAACGAATTAAGTCGGTACGTCTGTGACACTCCCAGTAAAGCTCGCGAGCTCTTTCATTAAGAATGAAGTCAAGTGTTAAATCACCAGCAGTTATATCACCAGAGTTATCGCCATATGCTCTTTCTCTGATTTGATTTACATATCCAACTGCTGTAGTAACATCGCCACCAGCACCACCTCTTAATACAGATTCTGCATACATAAGGTAAGCGTCAGAAAGACGGAAAACAGGAAAATCAGTACTAACAAAAGCAGGGTGAGCATTATCAGCTTCACTACCATCAGCTTTTAGGTTCTTAAATTTAGTAACACCGATACCATTGGTGAAAGTTCCAACATTGGTTACTTCCCATTGCCAGTTGTCTGGATTGAAATAGAACATACCGCGTGTATCTGCTCCTACAAATTCAGGTGCAGCAGCACTAAAGTCGCTTTCTGTAATATTGAATTTAGAAACGAATTCTTTGATGGTACGGATTCCTCCCCAACCACCATCAATACCATTTAATGGCATACCACCACCATTAGAAGCATGAAGAACAAAAGTCATACCTCCATATTGCTGGGTATTTAAACCATCAAAAGTAATTGGGAAAATGATTTCCGGGCTAGTGTTATTGTCGGCACTAAACATTCTTTTGTAATTTGGATCAAAAGTATAACCGCCATCATTAATTACCTTATTCAAATAGGTTAACGCATCAGCATTACGGTCAACGCCAGTATACACAGTTGAATTTTGATACAACTTAGCTAATAACATCCAAGCAGAAACACGATCGATACGACCATATTCATTTGTTTTAGGTTCTGCAAGTTTAGTTGAAAGATCTATTAACTCATTTTCTACATAAGTAAACAAGTCAGCACGAGTAATTCTTTCCGGAGAAAATGCTCCAGGAAGATCATCTTCTGTAACAAAAGGAACATTTCCAAACATATCAATTGCATGCCAATACGAGAATGCTCTTAAGAAACGGGCTTCTGCCTGATAGTTTTCCAAATCTGTTAGGAAAGAACTTGAAGCATTTGCCATTGCAGCATTGGTTGTTCTAATGAATTCGTTAGCTGTAGTTACAGTGTAAAAAATTCTGGAATAAAGTGCAGCAATAAAAACGTCATTTGGTGCCCAAGAATGCCAGTGAAAATTTTTGATTGTAGCATCGTCCCAAGCCATTATTGCTTCGTCGGTTGGAAGTTCTTGTAGTCCCCAATACTGACGTAGATAGTTACCAAAGTTTTCGTCGATACCTTGTATATCAGGAGCACCACCGCCGCCACCAACTTGTCCGCTGATTGCATAGGTTGCGTATATCTTTGCAAGAGCTTCTTTATAGGATGCTTCATCCTTAAAAACATTTGTAGCCGTTGCCTCATTGGGGTCGATAGGTTGAACCTCCAAATCATTAGTACATGCTGAGAATGATAAAACCGCAGCAAGCACAAATATCATATAAAATTTTAATCTTTTCATATTTAATTTATTTGTAGGTTTTTAGAAATTAAGGTTTACACCAAGCATAAAGATTCGTGGACGTGGGTAAATATTATTGTCAATACCACCGTCAACCTCTGGATCTAAACCTGAATAGTCTGTAATTACAAATGCATTTTGAACAGTTGCAGAGATACGACCAGAAATTTTGTGAGCCATAATCTTATCAAAACTATATCCTAAAGTAATGTTATCCATTCTAAAGAATGATGCATTTTCCAAATAGAAATCTGACCAGTACTGAGCTGTAGTAAAATTAGTTTTTAGTACAGATTTTGGTAGGTTAGCCAAATATCCTGATTGGTTGTATAAATTTTGATATAACGCGCGATTTGAATCGTTGTTATTGTATACGTAGTTATCCAAACTTAGACGACCAGCAAAAGAGAAATCCCAGTTCTTATAAGAGAACTTAGAGGTGATACCAATTAAATAATCCGGAGTTGGATTCTTCATCAGGTATTTGTTGTCATTATTACCTGCAACATTACCACCTAATTTAGTTTTGTCATTATATAATCCCTCAATAGGCATGCCATTTTGGTCATAAACTTGTTTAAATAAGTAGAATGTATTTGCTGAGTGTCCAACAGTATTAAACATTACATTATTTCCAACACCACCAGAAATTCCACCTAAATCATAACCTGAGTTATTATCTTCGCTCTTGATGTTTGAAAGTGAAGTAATTTCATTTTCGTTATGTGTTAAGTTTGCTCCAATTTCCCAGCTCATATCGCTATTGGAAATTACATGGTAGTTTACTGTGATTTCATAACCGTTGTTCTCTAGACTACCAACATTTGTTGTTAGGAAGTTTGAAAAGTTAGTACCTGCAGCGATTGGAATCTCACTAATCAAGTCTTTGGTTTTGCGTTTGTAAATATCGAACGACCCAGTGATACGATCGTTGAAGAATCCAAAGTCGATACCAGCATTATAGGTAGTTGTTTCCTCCCATTTAATGTTAGCATCATAAGGATTTGGTCTCAAAGTAGAATAGAATTGGTTACCAAATTGATAGTAGGCACCTTTTTCACTTTGACGATAAACAGGGATGTAAGGATAATAATTATCAGAAATATCCTGCTGACCTGTAATACCATAACCAAGTCTCATCTTCAAGTTAGAAACTTGCTGTACATTTTTTAAGAAAGATTCTTCGTTGATTTTCCATGCAAAGGCTGCTGCAGGGAATAAACCCCAACGGTTATCTTTTGAGAATCTGGAAGAACCATCATCACGCAAAGTAGCAGTCAATAAATATCTATCCATGAAAGAATAGTTGATACGACCGAAGAAAGAAACCAAATAGTTTTCATTTTTGAAAGCTGTGGTTTTTTCGATATTAGGTGTACCATTGGTTTCTTCGATTGTTCTGTTATAGTTAGAACCTTCACGTTGAAAATGTTGCCAACCGTAACCGGCAGTAGCATCAACTTTGTGATTTCCAAATTCTTTGGTGTAATTCAAGTAAAAATCCAAAAGAGAGTTTTGATTTTTACGATCGTAGTTTTGAATATTCTGTTCTGGCTCACGATAACTCCATGATGCTCTTGCGTCGGTATTGTTGTCACCGTCACTCTTCGAATAATCGTAACCTAAGTTTAAGTTTGCTCTTAAATTCGGAATATATGGAATTTTGTAGTCAAACTGAATATTACTGATCATTCTCTTTACAGTAGATGTATTGTCTCTGTATGCAAGACGAGCAAGTGGATTGTGAGTTGCAATATTAATAGGAGCACCATTTAATTGGTCTGCCTCTGCTAAATCAACCCATGCGGTATAACCACCATAAGTAGTATTTCCGTTTCTTACAGCTTGTGTAGGATCAAATTCGAAAGCAGATCCGATTGCATCTGTGTTAGAGAAATTGTTGTCAATATACATTCCTTTAACGTTGAAATTCACCTTAAGCTGATCATCAAAGAAAGTAGGAGTAGCGTTAATAGACATTGTAGTTCTATCGATACCTGATTCTTTCAAAACACCATTTTCAATAGTGTGTCCTACAGATGCACGGAAAGGAGTATTCATCACATTTCCGAATACACTAACATTATGGTCTGTTGATACAGAAGTACGATAAATCTTATCTTGCCAATCTGTATTCTCAGATCCTAAACGAGTAAGTGCAAAGTCAGTTAATCCATAATTGTCAACACGATCTTTTACTAAAGTTCTAAAATCATTTCCATTAAAAACATCAGTGTATTTTTTTACTTCTCCAATAGAAACGTTTCCGTTATAACTGATATTTAAACCTTTTTTAACACCTTTTTTGGTAGTAATAATAATTACACCATTAGATGCACGAGATCCGTAAATAGCAGTAGCTGATGCATCCTTAAGGATAGTCATCGAAGCAATATCATTTGGATTGATAGTGGAAAGTGGATTAGCAAGACCATCCAAACCTGAGTTATCCAATGGAAAACCATCGAGAACAATTAATGGATCATTGGTAGCTTTCAAAGAGGAACCTCCACGAATTCTGATGGTAGCACCTGCTCCTGGTTCACCACTATTGGTCGTTACTACAACACCTGCAGTTTTACCAACGATAAGTGACTGTGGAGAAGTAATTGCTCCTTTATTAAAGTCATCTTCACCGACTGCAGTAACAGAACCAGTAGCATCGGATTTTTTTACCTGACCATAACCAATCACAACTACTTCGGAAAGGTTTTCGGTTTCAATACTTAAAATTACATTGATCTGGGATTGATTGCCGACTGCTATTTCTTGAGGTCTGTAACCTACAAACGAGTAAATAATAGTAGCGGAAGCATCTACACTTAAGGTGTAATGTCCATCAATATCAGTAGTTGTTCCAATCGTTGTACCTTTCACAACCACAGAAACACCAGGGATACCCATGCTATCGTTTGCATCGGTAACAGTACCAGTAATAACTTTTTCCTGTGCCTGTATCATGGTAAATGAAAATACCATAACAAGCATAAGAAGCAGTTTTCTTAGCATACTAATGTTAAGTTCCATAAAATAGAAATTTAAGATAAATTAGAAATTAGTTACAATTAAGCTTGCTATTTCGAGTAACAGATGTGAACTCATTTTCCGACTTTGGTTCTTCTTATTGTGTCGCTCTTAATATTAGCTTAACCTTTAGTTAGCCTTCATTTTATTCAAATCAAAGATAAATATTGAATTTAGCTTACTCTAAGTGATTGATAATTAAGTGAGGATAAATCATTGCAATCGTTACCGCAAACGTTTGAAATAGATATATGTGAATAAGTAGATACGAGAGAATTAAATCCTATTTGCAAGAATTTGTTTGTTTAATTATTCCTATATTTACCATGCTTGTAGCGATAATTGTTGTGTTTGTATAGGTAGGTGATATCTGTCTGATAATAAAAACTTTGCTACTGTTTGTTAATTTAAGAGATTCATATGAGAAGTGGGCAGGTAACCATTAAAGACATTGCTAAAGAATTAGGTATTTCAGCATCTACAGTTTCAAGAGCATTAAAAGATCATCCCGATATTAGCTCCAAAACGAAAATAGCAGTAAATGAGCTTGCTAAGAAATGGAATTACAGACCCAATGCGGTTGCGTTGAGTTTAAGGCATAGTAAAACCAATATAATAGGTATTATTATTCCTGAGATAGTACATCATTTTTTCTCCTCTGTAATTAGTGGAATTGAAGAAATCGCTTATAAAGCAGGATATAATGTGATGATGTTTCAGTCTAACGAATCGTATGAACGGGAAATTGCAAACGTTCAGGCATTGCTTTCAAGTAGAGTGGATGGTGTATTGGTTTCAATGTCGAAAGAAACAAAAGATTATAGTCATTTTAAGGAGTTGAGGGATAATGGTATTCCAATTGTGTTTTTCGATCGGATTTGTAATGAACTTTCCTCTGATAATGTAATTGTCGATGATTTTGCGGGTGCTTTTGCTGCTGTTGATCATTTAATAAATATAGGATGTAAACGTATCGCACATTTATCTGCGCCACAGCATATGCTTTTGGGGCAAAACCGACAGAAGGGTTACAGGCAGGCATTATTAAAACATAAAATTTCAGTTGATGAAGATTTAATTGTACCGTGTGATAACTATGAAGAAGCTTTAGTTAAAACTCCCGAATTGTTGAAATTACAAAATCCCCCTGATGCTATTTTTGCAGTGAATGAACTTACTGCTGCAGGTGCACTTTTGGCAGTGAAAAAGGCAGGGTACAATGTTCCAAATGATATTTCCATTGTTGGTTTTACCGATGGATTGGTTTCCAGAGTTACCGACCCTAATCTTACAACTTTAGAACAGCACGGATATGAAGTTGGTTTAAAGGCAACGGAGCTTTTGGTTAATCGAATAAAAAATGGCGAGATGGATTATGAGCCTGTTACAAGAGTAGTTAAAACAAACCTCATTGTGCGTGGATCTACTCGCGAAAAGTAAACCTATTTAAAAGAAGGACTCCATAAAATAGTCCTTCTTTTTTGTGTTATACTATAATGTATGGTAATAAAAATACATTTTTTTTGTGCTCTATTGCAATCGTTTGAAACGCATACTATGTCTTGAATTTGCTTGTTTGTAAACGGATAGGACAGCAAAGATTTTTGACATCTATAATTTTTTATCTACTTTTGACTGTTGAGGGATAACCTCAATTCCGACTTATTTTATTGTACTTCTTATTAATGTGATCTTATTTCCAGATAAAATGATGGAAATAATTGTGGTCTGAATTATATTACTTGTAATATAATGTAGCCTGTTAGCCCGTCTTATAATGAATCAGTATTTATTCGATTCATTGTTTGATCACATTTTCCTTATTGTTATCTGATTATTATATGTAATGCATCCTGTGTAGGATAAAGTTGTTTTTAAAGCCTTTAAGCTTTGAAATGATAGTGCTTATCTCTTAATCAAAGGATTGCTTTTTGAAAAAAATGTAATTAAACCTCTGTCTAAAAGACAGAAGAATAAAAAAGATCATTAGATGAAGAAACAACCTCGTTTAAATTTTTGGCAAATTTGGAACTTAAGTTTTGGTTTTTTAGGTGTTCAATTTGGCTTTGCCTTGCAGAATGCCAACGCCAGTAGAATATTAACCAGTTTGGGTGCTGATCCACACTCTTTGTCATTCTTTTGGCTTGTTGCACCTATTATGGGACTGATGATTCAACCTGTTGTAGGTGCTGCAAGTGACAAAACATGGACTAAATTGGGACGTCGTTCTCCTTATATCTTATTTGGAGCACTAATATCTATGCTAGCCATGTTTTTTATGCCCAATGCTCCTTTTATTGTTAAGGCAGGTGGAGCAGGAGCTTTAGCCTTTGGTGTGGTTATGCTAGCTTTAATGGATGGGTCGTTTAATGTAACCTTTCAACCTTTTCGGGCATTGGTTGCAGATATGACACCAGAAGACCAACGCAATATAGGCTACTCTATTCAAAGTTTTTTAATAAACGTAGGTGCTGTTATTGGTTCTGCTTTACCTTTCATTCTTACTGCAGCAGGTATTGCTAACGAAGCTGATGCTGGAAAAGTAGCTCCATCAGTAATATGGTCTTTCTATATTGGAGGCTCGCTTCTTTTGATAAGTGTATTGGTGACTGTATTTAAAACAAAAGAATATCCTCCGGAGGAATTTGAAGCATATAATAATATTACGGAAGAGGATAAAGCACAGAAGGAAAGTTTTTGGAAATTACTATTGAATATGCCAAAAGCAATGAAACAGCTTTCCATTGTCCAGTTGTTTTCATGGTTTCCGCTCTTTTTATTATGGGTTTATTCTACCACAGCTATATCACAACATTATTTTGGTGTGCCAATAAGTTTTAATGCTGAAACGGAAACCAATATGAATATTCGTCGTGCATTTGATGAGGCTGGAAACTGGGTAGGCATTTGTTTTGCCATGTATAGTCTGGTGGCTGCATTATTTTCTATTGCCATGCCAAAGATTATTAAAATGACTAGCAGGAAGACTGTATATGCGGGTGCATTGCTTCTTGGTGGACTTGGATTTATCTCAACCTACTTTTTTCATAATCAGTACATGTTGCTTGTGTCTATGGTTGGGATTGGTATTGCATGGGCTGGAATATTGGCTTTGCCATATGCCATTCTTTCCGGATCTCTTCCGGCAAAACGCATGGGTATTTATATGGGATTGTTCAACTTAACCGTTGTAGTTCCACAAATATTAAGTGGTTTATTTGGAGGCCCTATTTTAAGAACCTTTTTTGGTGGACAAGGAATATACATATTGGTGATGGCTGGTGTCGTGATGATCCTTGGATCCTTCTCTGTTGCTTTTGTAAAATCAGAAACTGAATAATTAAGATTAAAAAGAAGAACTAATGGAAAAGATTAGTGCATGTATTTTCGATTTAGATGGTGTGGTTGTAGATACTGCCAAGTATCATTATATCGCTTGGAGAAGTTTGGCCAATGAATTGGGATTCGATTTCACCAAAGAAGACAATGAAAGATTAAAAGGAGTTAGTCGAATGACATCTCTTGATATTCTTTTAGAAATAGGAAAAGTGGAGCTAGACGAAAAAACAAAGCTTGAACTTGCGGATAAGAAAAACAAAAATTATGTGGAGTATATCCTAAAAATGACTCCTGATGAGATTCTCCCGGGAGTGAAAGGTTTTTTTAATTTGCTTAAATCTAAGGGAATAAAAATTGCTTTAGGATCTGCAAGTAAGAATGCAATGACCATATTGAATCAGTTAGAATTAACGGATTATTTTGATGCGATAGTAGATGGTACTCATGTTAGCAAGGCGAAACCGGATCCTGAAGTGTTTTTAAAGGGAGCAGAATTACTTGGTTTTTCACCATCGGAGTGTATTGTTTTTGAAGATGCTGAGGCTGGAGTAGAGGCTGCGCTTAACGGTAAAATGAGATGTGTTGGAATTGGTTCTCCTGAGGTATTGGGAAAAGCCAATTTGGTTGTTCCTGGATTTGTTGGGCTTACGATGGCTCAATTGGATTTTTAAATCAGAATTAGGATTATTATTATTTAAAGAAAACCAAACATGAACGAGTATTTAAAGCATGATGAATGGTGTGTAATTGAGGAAGGTTTTAATTCTGAGAATCATCGTTCGTCTGAAAGTATATTTAGCTTGGGTAATGGGAACATGGGGCAGAGAGCTATGTTCGAAGAACATTACTCCGGAGAAAGTTTGCAAGGAACTTATGTAGCAGGTGTTTATTATCCAGATAAAACCAGAGTTGGATGGTGGAAGAATGGATATCCTGAATATTTTGCAAAAGTATTAAATGCACCAACCTGGATTGGTATTGATGTGCAGATTAATGGCGAAATGCTGGATTTGGCAAAATGTGAGGTAAGCAATTTTGTTCGTATACTAAATATGAAGGAAGGTGTTTTGGAAAGATCATTTGTTGCTGCAATGTCCAATGGGAATAAACTAAAGGTGGAAGCCAAAAGGTTCCTAAGTATAGTTGATACCGAAGTTGGTATGATTCGCTATTCGGTAACTCCTCTGAATTTTGATGGTAAAATTAAATTTACTCCATACATCGATGCGGATGTGATGAATTCGGATTCGAATTATGATGAGAAATTTTGGGATATTTTAGTGTCAAAATCTTTGAGTGGAGAGGCATATATTACTGCTAAAACAAAGAAACTTGATTTCTATGTTAGCATGGGAATGAAATATGATGTATATAAGAATGGTCAGAAGTTAAGTCTGAATTCTACTTTGACTGAAGAGGCAAAATATGTTTCTAATACCGTAGAATTTGAAGTTGAGCAAGACGACGAATTGTCAATATATAAATATGCTGGTGTATTAAGTTCTTTGAATCATTCCAAGTCTGAAATTTATAATGATGCTCAACAAGTAGTTGCGGCAGCCTTTGAAAAAGGATATGGTAAACTGTTGGAAGAGCATGTTGCTAAATGGGCCGATAAATGGTCTTATAGCGATATTGTTATCGAAGGGGATATAGCAGCTCAACAAGCCATTCGCTTTAATATTTTTCAACTAAATCAAACTTATACTGGCGAAGATGAAAGATTGAATATCGGACCAAAAGGATTTACCGGCGAAAAATATGGCGGTAGTACTTATTGGGATACCGAAGCTTATTGCGTTCCTTTTTATTTGAGTACTTCAAAACCAGAAGTGACTCGTAATTTGTTGATTTATCGTCATAAGCATTTGCAAAGAGCAATTGAAAATGCTGCAAAATTAGGATTCACAGATGGGGCTGCTCTTTATCCTATGGTGACCATGAATGGTGAAGAATGTCACAATGAGTGGGAAATAACCTTCGAGGAAATCCATAGAAATGGAGCTATTGCTTTTGCCATTTACAATTACGTTCGTCATACGGGAGATCAAAAATATCTGGAAGAATATGGTTTGGATGTTTTGATTGGAATTACTCGATTTTGGAGCCAAAGAGTGACCTACTCTCAAGCCAAGAAAAAGTATGTAATGCTTGGAGTTACCGGTCCTAACGAATACGAAAATAACGTTAATAATAACTGGTATACAAGTACATTAGCTACTTGGTGTATGAAATATACACAAGAAGCAATGGCCTTTGTCAAAGGATCAAATGTAAATCGTTTCAACGATATAATGTCTGATTTGAATTTCGATTTTGATAAGGAAACTGCAAAATGGAACGATATTATTGATAATATGTATTTCCCGGTTGATGAGGAATCAGGTGTTTTCTTGCAACAAGAGGGCTATATGGACAAAGAACAGATTTTGGCAGCCGATTTGGATCCTAAAATCAGACCAATTAATCAGCATTGGTCTTGGGATAGAATCCTTCGTTCCTGCTTTATCAAACAAGCGGATGTTTTGCAGGGAGTGTATTTGTTCGAAGATCAATACGACCTGGAAACGATCCAAAAAAATTACGATTTCTACGAGCCAAGAACATTGCACGAATCTTCTTTATCTCCATGTATTCACTCTATTCTTGCCTCTAAAATTGGTGATATTGAGAGAGCTTATAATTTGTATTTGAGAACTTCTCGATTGGATTTGGATGATTATAATAAGGAAGTTCACGAAGGATTGCATATCACAAGTATGGCCGGAACATGGATGTCAATTGTTGAAGGATTTGGTGGCATGCGTGTGGTGAATGGTAAATTAAGCTTGAATCCATTAATTCCTAAAGAATGGAAGTCTTATTCTTTTAAAGTTCGATTCAGAGGAAACTTACTCAATGTAAGGGTATCTGAAGAAGGCGTAGGAGTTATCAACGAAGAGGGAGAAGATATCACTCTCTTTTTGCAAGATGATGAATACAAAATAGAAAAAGCAAGCAGTTTGGTAATTGAAAATTCCTAATTGTAAAGCATATTTATTCAGGATGAAGGTTGTTTCCTTTATCCTGAATTTTTGTACTATCTAAGATTCCGAATATGATGAACTTGCTAAAATTATCTTTGATTCCTTGTTTATTACTTTCCTTAATTAGTTCTACTGCTTATTCAGCAGCGTCAAAAATTGATCACCTGGAACCTATGTTCTGGTGGGTGGGAATGAATAATCCCAATCTGCAATTAATGGTATATGGCGAACATATCGGAAATTCAAAAGTGGAGATTTCGTACCCTGGAGTGCAGTTAAAAGGAGTGACGAAGGTAGATAATGACAATTATTTATTCTTGAACCTTCAAATTTCAAGTGTTACGAAAGCTGGTAAGTTTAATATTGTCTTTCGTGATGCTAGTGGTAAGGAAATTCAATATCCTTACGAATTGAAACAGAGAAGAAAGGAGTCTGCTGAGCGAAAAGGATTCGATAGCTCGGATGTTATCTACCTGATTATGCCAGATCGCTTCGCAAATGGTAATCCTGATAATGATTCAGTGGGAAGCCTTAGCGAAAAAGCGGATCGGAATAATCCGGATGGAAGGCATGGAGGCGACATTCAAGGAATCATTAATCATTTAGATTATTTAGAGGATTTGGGCATTACTGCCTTATGGAATACTCCTCTTTTGGAAGATAATGAAGCACAAGGCTCTTATCATTCCTATGCAATTTCCGACTACTACAAAATTGATGCTCGTTTTGGCACGAACAAAGATTATCGTCGTTTATCTCAGGCTTGTCAAAAACACGGCATTAAATTAATTATGGACATGGTTTTTAATCATTGTGGTATGGCTCATTGGTGGATGAAAGATCTTCCAAGTAAGGATTGGGTGCATTTACATGATAATTTCACGCCTTCCAATCATCGTAAATCAACAATTCAGGATCCTTACGCTTCTAAAATTGATAGAGATAAATTTCTGGATGGCTGGTTTGTTGGTTGCATGCCTGATTTGAATCAGCAGAATGAATTGTTAATGACTTACTTGATACAGAATAGTATCTGGTGGGTGGAATATGCCGATTTAGGAGGTATAAGAATGGATACTTATCCTTACAACGATCCTCAGGGAATGTCCAAGTGGGGACAAGCACTTTTAATAGAATATCCTCATTTGAATTTTGTCGGAGAGACCTGGTATAAATCTGCTGCGGATATTGCTTATTGGCAAAAGGATGCGCTAAACGCCGATGGATACAATTCTTATTTGCCTTGCGTGATGGATTTTCAGTTATTTTTTGCAATGCAAAAAGCATTTACCGAACCCAAAGGATGGGAAGAGGGTATGGTACGTTTATACGAAAGTCTGGCTGCTGATTATTTATATCACGATACAGGAAACTTGTTAGTTTTTGCCGAAAATCACGATACTGATAGAATTATGTCGGTTCTCGATGGAGATCTGAAAAAGTTTAAATTGCTGATGACTTTTTTATTGACCACTCGAGGAACGCCACAAATATATGAAGGAATTGAAATCTTGATGCAAGGGAAAAAGAGCGATGGGGATGGTGAAATGCGAATCGATTTCCCTGGTGGTTGGAAGCAGGATCAACGAAATGCATTTACTAAACAAGGAAGAACAGCAAAGGAAGAGTCTGCTTTTCAGTTTTTAAGAAATTTACTGAATTGGAGAAAAAATAATGTAGTAATTCATTCGGGTAACTTAAAGCATTACGTTCCGGAAAATAATGTATATGTGTATTTCAGAAGTAATTCGGATAAAAAGATTATGGTGGTGTTGAATAATAATTCGGATACTCAAAAAATTGATTTGGGCAGATTTTCCAAAAGCATAAAATCGTGTACTAAAGGAAAAGATATTTTAAGTGCTAAAGTTCTGGATCTGTCAAATGGCAGCCTTAGCATAGCAGGTAATACTTCTTTGATTATCGAATTGCAATAACAATTAAATTAAAAAAGTTAGTCATCCATTAAATAAAAGAAATAGTATTTCTGAATATGAATAATCTAAAACGATATTTTTTAACATATGCTCTCTTAATTGCAGCCATCTGTGTTGCTCTTACCAGCGAGGCACAAAATAGTAAGCGAATATTACAATCCTATTATAAGGATAATAATCAATTGATAGTTGTTACCAATGAAGGGAATTATGCCATTCAATTCTACGATAGTAATATCGTGGAAACATCCTTTATCCCAAAAGGAGAAGTTTGCCAGCAAGCGTCCACAGCGGTTGTGATGATTCCGGAAAAAGGAATTGGAAAGTTGGTTGAAAAGGATAGTTTGTTGGTGTTTCAATCACCTGGATTGGCAGTTCTGATATCCAAGAAACCATTCGGAATCAGTTACGAATATAAAAACAAGAGATTAATTGCGGAGAAAAATGGATATGTAAAAACCGATAGTACCGAGAATATCGATTTCAATATTGAAAAGAATGAGGTGTTGTACGGTGGAGGTGTAAGAGTATTGGGAATGAACCGCAGAGGTTATCGTTTGAAACTGTATAATAGAGCTCATTATGGTTATGGTACACATTCCGAATTAATGAATTACTCTATGCCGCTGGTAATCTCCTCGAAAAAATATGCAATGCATTTTGATAATGCGCCAATAGGTTATCTGGATTTAGATAGCAAGCACAATAATACTTTGAGGTATGAAACGATTAGCGGCAGAAAAACTTACCAGATAATTGCTTCGGATACCTGGAATGAATTCTCGAATCAATTCACCAAATTAACGGGTCGTCAGCCGATGATACCTCGGTGGGCACTGGGTAATTTTGCAAGTAGATTTGGTTATCATTCTCAAAAACAGGTGCTCAAAACCATTGATGAATATCGGAAAGACTCCATTCCTGTAGATGCTATTATCATGGATTTGTATTGGTTTGGAAAAAATCTAAAAGGAGATATGGGAAATCTTGCTTTTTATCGGGATTCCTTTCCAAATCCTGAAAAGATGATTTCTGAATTAAATCAGGAAGGTGTAAAAAGCATTTTAATAACAGAACCATTCATTCTTACTACTTCTAAACGATGGGATGAAGTGAAAAATGAAAATATTTTAGGTGTGGATACGCTTGGGAATCCTTATACTTTCGATTTCTACTTCGGACATACCGGATTGATTGATGTCTTCAAACCAAAAGCCATAAGCTGGTTTTGGAATATCTATAAAAATTTAGTCAATAAAGGAGTTGGCGGATGGTGGGGTGATCTGGGAGAACCTGAAGTTCATCCTTCCGCACTTCAGCATGTGAATGGATCTGCCGATGAGGTGCATAATATTTACGGTCATTATTGGGCGAAATTGGTCTTTGATGGTTATCGTAAAGATTTTCCAAAGCAACGACCTTTTATTTTAATGCGGGCAGGAGCTGTCGGTTCTCAACGATATGGTATGATTCCCTGGTCGGGAGATGTGAGCCGATCGTGGGATGGATTGAAACCACAAACCGAAATTAGCTTGCAAATGGGAATGCAGGGAATTGCATATATGCATTCTGATTTGGGTGGTTTTGCCGGCGATAATCTGGATGATGAACTATATACACGCTGGTTACAATATGGCGTGTTTCAGCCAATATTCCGTCCTCATGCTCAGGAATCAGTGCCTTCCGAACCTGTTTTTCGGGAAGCTCACACAAAAGCTTTGGCAAAAAAATCAATTGAATTAAGATACCAATTGATGCCATATAATTACACCTTGGTATTTGAAAATCACAAAAGTGGTATTCCTTTAATGCGTCCTTTGTTTTACGAGGAGGCAGCAAATAAAGATCTATTAGCGCTTGCTGATACTTACCTGTGGGGAGATGCTTTTTTGGTTTCTACTATTACGGATCCTGGTTTGAAGCAGAAGCAGGTGTACATGCCGAAAAGTAATGTTTGGTTTGATTTTGCTACCGATAAACGATTTGAAGGTGGCAAAACTTATAGCATACCAACTGCCGAGGATCATATTCCGGTCTTTGTGCGGGGAGGTGCTTTTATTCCAATGATAAAGGGAATGCAGAACAGTCGCGACTATTCTTTAAAGAATTTTGAATTGCACTTTTATCAGGATAAAACAGTAGCTGAGAGCGAAGGTCAATTATATGATGATGATGGTAGTACGCCGGAAGCATACGAAAAAGGACAGTATGAGCTTTTAAAATTCCATTCTATACACCACGAAAACATACTGATATTAAGTTTGAATAGTAAGTCCGGAAAGGATTATCAGACTTCGGATAAAACGATTCAAATGTATATTCACCATATCTCTAAAAAACCTAAGAAAGTATTTATGGATAAGAAATCCATTGCTTTTGATTGGGATGAAACAACAAGAGAACTTCATTTTCAGGGTGTATTAAAATCAGATAATAACTTAATGTTTAAGATAAAACTAGCTAAATAATGAAGAGATTAGGAACTTATTTTTTTCTGATAATGCTTTTTTTCTTGTCTGCTTGCAATAGCACTGAAAAGACTGTTGTGGAAAAAGAAAAACCTTTTGTGTGGGAGGGTGCTAATTTATATTTCTTGCTCACCGATAGGTTTTGCAATGGAACAACCGATAACGATGTGAATTTCGAGCGCGATTTACCTGCCGGAAAACTGCGTGGTTTCGAAGGTGGAGATATCAAGGGAATTACACAGAAAATAAAAGAAGGATATTTTACCGATTTGGGAATTAATGCCATTTGGTTTACTCCGGTGACAGAGCAAATTCATGGCGCTGTGGATGAGGGGACAGGAAACACCTATGGCTTTCATGGTTATTGGGCGAAAGACTGGACTGCATTAGATCCTAATTTTGGCACCAAAGAGGATCTTGCCGAATTAGTTCGTGTGGCACATGCCCACGGTATTCGAATTGTTATGGATGCTGTGATCAATCATACTGGTCCGGCTACAAAGAAAGATCCTGCATGGGAGAAGGATTGGGTGAGAGTGGAACCAACCTGCACTTATCAAAATTACAAATCTACAGTAGAGTGTACATTAACCGATAATTTACCAGATGTCAAGACAGAAAGCACAAAAGAGGTTGGAATTCCTGCTGTTTTAGCAGAGAAATGGAAGAATGAAGGTCGCTACGATCAGGAAGTAAAAGAGTTGGACGAATTCTTTGCTCGTACCGGATATCCTCGAACTCCCGAATATTATTTAATAAAATGGCTTTGCGATTATATCACAGAATATGGGATCGATGGCTATAGATCCGACACTGTAAAACATACCGATCCAAGTGTATGGAAGCACTTCAGAAAAGAGTGCGAATATGCCTTCCAAACCTGGAAGAAGAATAATCCGGAAAAAGTACTGGATAATAATAAATTTTACTCGGTAGCAGAGGTATATGGTTATGGTATCAGCAATGAATTTGTATATGATTATGGCGATAAAAAGGTGAATTACTATGACAATGGCTTTACCGATTTAATCAACTTCGAATTTAAATCGGATGCCAATAAAGATTATGAAAGTTTATTTTCAAAATATTCCCGAATTCTTCATGGAGATTTGAAGGGATATGGCGTGCTAAATTACCTTTCCTCGCACGACGATGGTTCTCCTTTCGATCAGAAAAGAGAAAAGAGCATGGAGGCGGCAAACAAACTATTGCTGTGTCCGGGTACTTCACAGGTTTATTATGGCGATGAGTCTGCTCGTCCCTTGATTGTTGATGGTGCAGTTGGAGATGCAACCTTACGATCCTTTATGAATTGGGATCAGATTAAATCGGATAAGGAAACCCAGTGCATTTTAAAACATTGGCAAAAATTAGGAAGCTTCCGCAGAAATCATCCTGCAGTGGGAGCCGGAATCCATCAAATGATTTCAAAAGAGCCTTATGTATTCAGCCGAATATATAAGAAAGGAAACTATAAGGATCAGGTAATTGTTGGATTAAATCTAGAGAAAGGTGCTAAAGTATTGCCTGTAGGCGATTTCAAAAATGGAACAAAATTGCGCGATGCATACTCGGGTAAGGAAACCATTGTAAAAGATGGAAAAGTTAAAATCTCTACTGAATTCAACCTGGTGCTTTTTGAATTAATCTAGCTTATAATATAAAATCAATAAAACAATCTTATCTAACATCTAAAAATTAGTCGCATGAAGAGAATTTATCAATTTATTTTAGGTCTTCTTGTTGTTACAGGAATTGCCATTGGCTGCCAGAATAAGCCAGCTGCAAAAGCTGTTACTGCAGATAAAAAAATTGAAAAGCATGTAGAATGGAGCAGAAATGCTAATATCTATGAGGTAAACATTCGACAGTACACTCCCGAAGGAACGATTAACGCGTTTGTAAAGCATATGCCTCAGCTAAAAGAAATGGGTGTGGATATTTTATGGATCATGCCAATTTATCCTATCTCCATGAAAAATAGAAAAGGAAGCATGGGTAGTTATTATGCTGTTGCTGATTATCGTGCTGTTAATCCTGAGTTTGGAACCATGAAAGATTTGCAAAATATGGTAAAAAAAGCTCACGAATTAGGAATGCATGTAATTCTGGATTATGTGGCAAATCATACTGGTTGGGATAATCATTTAATGACAGAACATCCCGATTGGTATTCTCAAAACGATAAAGGTGAGATTATTATTCCTGCCGGAACGGATTGGTCGGATACTGCAGATTTGAATTACGATAATCAGGATTTGCGAAACTATATGATTGGTTCCCTAAAATATTGGATAGAAAATGCTGATGTAGATGGTTTCCGTTGTGATGTTGCAGGTATGGTGCCAACAGATTTTTGGGAGAGAGCCAGAAAAGAGTTAGATGCAGTAAAACCAGTATTTATGTTGGCAGAAGATGGTGGAACCGAATTGGTTCAAAATGCTTTCGATATGTGCTACGGATGGGATTTACATCACCTAATGAACGAAGTAGCGCAAGGCAAAAAAACAGCAAACGACTTGGATGCTTATTTCACTAAAGTGGATACGCTTTTTCCTGCCGATTCCTACATTATGAACTTTATTACCAATCACGATGAGAACTCATGGAATGGTAGTGTGAAGGAAAGAATGGGTGATGCTGGTAATACTTTTGCAGTCTTGACTTTCACTATTCCCGGAATGCCTTTAATTTATAGCGGACAGGAAGCAGGAATGAGCAAAAGATTAAAATTCTTCGAGAAGGATACCATTGATTGGAGCAGACAGGATTTAATTCCTTTCTATCAGCAATTACTAAGCTTAAAAACCAGCAATAAAGCATTGCAGAATGGTGTAAAAGGTGGAAAATTGATTCGTATTCCTTCCGATAAAAACGATGCTGTCTTCGCATTTGCTCGTGAGAAAGACGGTGACAAAATTTTAGTTGTTCTAAACCTAAGCAAGAAAGCTGTTAAGGTCAAATTAAACACTGAGGCTTATGCAGGCACTTACAGCAACTTTTTCACTAAAGAAAAGCAAGAATTTGCTAAAGAAAGCTCAATGTCTCTAAAGGCATGGGAGTACAGAGTGTATATCAAGTAATTTGCTTTCGGTATTATTAGGAAAGCAGGTACCCCTCGAAAAGCCATTCTCTGCGGAGAGTGGCTTTTTTTATTCCTTATTGTTTCTTTTGTTAAGCACATATTGTTTTGTAGATTCGGGAACAGAACGATTTTGAGGCGACTTAGTCACCCGATATGATGTTTTAAAGTGCACTCATGAGATATATTCTTTTACGTTAGTCAGAATAGTGATAAAACCCTATATTTATATTTCATTAAATTTTTAAATCATGAGTAACGGAACAGTAAAATTTTTCAACAATTCTAAAGGATTCGGATTCATCACACCAGATGACGGAGCTAAAGATGTATTTGTCCATCAGAGTGCATTAATTGATGAAATATCTGAAGGAGACAAAGTAAGCTATGACGTTGAGGAAACTGAAAAAGGACTAAGTGCAGTAAATGTTAAAGTAGTTTAATCGATTACTTGTTAACTTATTTGTATTGTAAAAGCCTGTTGTAGTTAACAGGCTTTTTTTCCATATCAATGGGTTTAGTTGCCGATTCTCTTGATATGTTAGCCGATTCGTTTGTTTATGGCTTAAGTATTTGGGCCGTTGGTTCAAGTGTTATCCTAAAAAGAAAGTAGCCCGTTTAAGCGGATATTTTCAGTTATCTCTTGCTCTTTTGGGAATGATAGAAATTCTCAGACGATTTATTGCTTCTGAAGCAATGCCTGATTACCGCATAATGATTGGAATATCTATTTTAGCACTTATTGCTAATTCAGCTTGTTTGTACTTGCTACAAAAATCAAAAATCAAAGAAGCTCATATGCAGGCAAGTATGATTTTCACATCAAATGATGTTATCATTAATACAGGAGTTATTTTAGCAGGGGTGTTAGTCTTACTCACTCAATCAAAATATCCCGATTTGATTATAGGATTAATTGTTTTTTTAATTGTTGTGAAAGGAGCTTTACGGATATTGAAGCTTGGGAATACAACAAATTCATAAAATAGATTAAACGCTTTTCCGATACCTTCGGAATACCTATACTTTCTAAAGCTCCGGATTTTTGCGGAGCTTTTTTTATTTAATCGAACAGGCCTGCATGGGATAGTTTGGGATTTGAAAGATATAAATTATGTTATGACTCTCAAAATTAACTGAACAATTAAATCTACGAGAATCAGATGTAATTTTTATAGCATTTCAAGCTGTTCTATTGCTTTATAAATATTTGAGTAAGAACAGCCTTGAGATTGATCAATCGCCTTTGCATTTACACACGCAAAATTTAACTGACCTATAAATTGTTCTACCCAAGTTTTATTTTTCAGATAGTTTTCTGTCTTATTGTAATTAGGAAGGTGTTTTTTTAGTTCTGTCTCAAGAGATTTGTAATTAACGAATAGTTTATTTGTCTTCACAAAATGTAAAAGAAACCAAAATTCGATGGATGGTAAACTATCGCAAATAGTAACTAATGCGTTTTTTTGATATTTATTTTTGAATTTATTTAGTTTTTCATTTTCAACTTTATTCCGTGCAGCAACATCTGTATCGAAAATACAAATGACAGAAACTCCACCCATCAATAATTTGTTTACCGTTCTACTGATTTCATCGATACTTGTTTTGCCAAAGAAACGTGGTTTTACAGAGCAATTATACTTCTTTAATTGTTTTAAATGAGCAAAGTAGTATTGCTCTGTAATTCCCTCGCCTACAATGAAGACACCATTTCTTAAGTCCAGTTTTTTGTTTTTTCGCCCTCCCATTTTATTCAATATTTGGGATAGCTCCAAATTTACCGTACTTGTAGGCTTTTTGTAGTGATGTGATTCGGTTTACTGCTTTGAAATCAGCCAGAGAATATAAATTAGTTGAGGCATCCTCTTTTTTTTCTGTAAACCAAATACTGTCTTTTCTCAATAAATCATCTTCCTCGAGCAAGCCGTCGTAATGTGTTGTGACTAACAACTGTGCTTGTATAGACTCTCTTAGGAATTTTTCAAGTACAAATTCAATTAATCGAGGATGAAGTTTAGATTCGATCTCGTCTATAGCTAAAAAAGCATTTTGCTCTATAGCCTTTAAAATACCTCCCGATAAACCAAACACACGTTTCGTCCCCTCTGATTGTAGTCTAAGTGGTAATTCTTTATACGAAACAGATTCATCTTCATTAACAATCTTGTGTTCAAATGATGTTTTATATGTATTAATCGAACGTTCTTTTTGTAATCGTTCCAATTCTGAATTGGGTATATTTAGGATTTTAACTTGTTCTATAAATTCGTCAGATATATCTTCTTTAATTACTTCTGTGTTAATTGCTGAAATATTGAAATCTGCTTTTTGTAAAAATTCTAGTATTTTATCTTTTGTAGACTTGCTTTTTGAGACCATATTTTCGGAATAGCTCACCAAAGACATCTTGGTTTCTATGGAATTCAAAAACTGAGCCTTCATCCATTTTGTTGCTAATTCTAATTCTTCGATTTCAATATTTACTCCATTGTATGCAGCAAAAAAGGACATATTGGGTAGACATTTTATTACAATTTCATCTTTAGCAACCTGACTAATTTTTATTTTAGGACCAAATGTAATTTTAGAGATGTTATTACTTAGGCTTCTTTCGAAGATTACAGCAGGTTGAGTACCTGGGTAAAAAAGTAGACTTTCATTTAGGATATTATTTGTTGTAATAGAGAGCTGATAGACAAATTTAGTGCTGTCAACATAAAAAATTAGTTTGAATTTTGAAGCTTCGTTGGCGGTTTGATCGTTAAGAAGAAAGGGGATAACACTAGTTTCTTCTTCTTTACTATTCATAACGTCGAACCAGAAATCTTTTAAAAATTCGAATGCATTTAGAAGATTACTCTTACCAGAAGCATTGGCTCCATATACAACACCTATTTTTAAAAGTCTAACACCATCTGCAACTTCAACAATTTGATGTGCTTCTTGTTTTTTATCTTTTGAAGCCTCAAAACTGTAAACCATCTCTTCTTCGAATGAAAGAAAGTTCTGTATGGAAAGTGAATGTATCATTATTGCTTCTTTTTATTATTTATGCTATTATTGTGCAAATCTATAAAATAAAACAATAATTAAGACCTTTGGAAGATCTTCATTTGATTTATTATTAAGATTTAGTACTAATTCGTAAGGAAGAAGGTAGAAAACGATTTATTTCTTCATCAGACCATGTGAATTCTTCATCTGTGTTATTGCCTAATCCTAAACCTTTCTGAGCTCCTTGATAATCTTCATAGGTTGTTTCAGGAGAATATTTACCAATTGAACTATACCATTTTTGAATTTCGTGAGCTTTATTTCTTATAGTTTTTTCATCTTCGGCATGGCTCATGATCACTTCAATTAGCGAAATATGCTCATCACGTAATTCCTTATATTCTTCTGCGATATTTTTGTGTTGGCTTTTGATTTCACCAATATCTTCTCTAGAGTACATGGTGAAAATCAAACTGGAAGCGGTTAAAATCATTCCAATGTAAGATAGGACGCTAAGTATATCACTCAATTTTTCTTCTAAGCATATTATATGTAAGGTTATGACGAGTAATGTGATACCAGAAATACCTATTGTGATATACCTGTTTTTATTCTGCGTTCTACTTAAACGACCGTATGCCTTGTAATGTATATTATTCATGAAAACACATTGTGCAAAATAGAATCTGGTAGTTGCTAATAATTTATCATTCATTGTTTTATTTTTTATTTCTAATTATACGTCTTAATTCAGCTCTGCTTAAATTACGATTTTCTCTTGTTTCTAAAGCCTTTTTTACCTCAGACCTGAGAGAATGATTTTCATGATACAATTCAATATAACCGTCATAGTCATGTGCTTGATCCTTCCAAGGTTTCTTTTCATATCTATCGAAATAACTTATCCAATACAAGTGTTCTTCTATATGTAAAAGGAATTCTTTCAAGTCAAAACCATGAGGGTAACGTTGCTTTTCTTTAGCGGGAATTATTAAACACATTTCTCCTTCAATGTTGTTTAAATGAAAATCGACAGGATTTATATTCTTCCTTCTCGCCATTTTGATAATTTTCCCTTTCGTTTCCCTAACTCTTGGTAAGATACTAGCACCATTAATTTCTAAATGAAACTCTATATTGTATTTTGCTTTAATTGGTATATCCTTATAGGTGCAATTTAAGGCAAGAACACCACTAATAGTGTTCTCGCCTGTATCAAATTTTAAATCTGGATATTCTGATTTAAGAAATGATAATTCTTGTTTTGTTAGTTTAATTTGCACCATGGTGAAGAAGGAGTTACAATTACACGGTTTTCATTTTTACTCTTAGGATTTTCTTTAACCTTAGGGAATTCAATTCCAAAAATTTTGATCCACTCTTCAGAGGCTTCTTTAGGTTTGTTTGCATCCATAAATTCTATGGCTTTTACGGCTCTGTTGTAAGCTGTTTCTACATAAGTCTTAATGGATTCATCACAATTCCTTTTTAGCCAATCAAAAAAGTTTTTGACCACTTCATGATAATCCTCGTAGTTTGCACCATCTTCAAATTCAGTTTCTAAAAATTCGATGATGTCATTAATTAATTCATAGGATTTGTATTTCTTTTTGAGAGATGGGGTATTCTTAGTCCATGTCTTAAGCATTCTTCCTAGTTCTGCAGTTAACTTGTTTGTTGTGTTAGTTGAGATCTTAAATTCATCGATTTGTTTACGTGGATCAAATGTATCCCAACTTCCATCATTTTCAGAATTTGGAATTAAGAATGTTCCATCTTCTTGTTCAAGAGCAGGTAATACCTCAACATTGTGTTTTCCTACTCCAAACTGAACTAGCACAACTTTACCCCAGCCATTGATTTTATCAGTAGTCGTGTATTTTTCTTTTAAGATATTTCTTACTTCTTGCAATAATGCTGATTGCCCTTTGCTTTCATACTGATCAAATTTATCGAATGTTTCTTGCGGTATTTTGAATAAAACATCAACATCTTGATTTTCTGTCAGTGGTCGAACATTAGTTTTGGTTTTATAAGAACCAAATAAATACTTCGTGCTACCATCATAATCTTTGTCATAATAGGAATTATGTAATTTTTTGCAAACACCTTTATACTTTGTTTTTGCATCTTCCTTTTGTTGTGAGGTCAATTTAATGTTTTTACAAAACTTACTAAATTCTTGTTTCATTGTTTTTCTATTTTTAATATTTACAATTATATTGCAAATGTAGAGAAAAGAAATTTAAAACCGAACTGTAAAATGAAAAAATGCATAAAAGAAGCAAAAAATAAAATAAGAGATGCGTTTGGTTTGTTTTAGTCTAGGAAAAAATATGTTTTTATGTAATTTTGCAATGGGAGAGTATTGTGTTTTATGAGAAATTATATCCCTTCCCTTCTCAATTCAACTTCCCCTCCTCCTTCCACAACTCAACCCTTTAAGAGTCCTAAACCATCCTTCAAAGGCAAAATTCAAATTCCTCCAGCACAATAAAAAATTTCATTAGCAAAAGAAAATCCCAAAAAGCAAGGGGCATAGCTCTAAATCAGGGGAAAATACCTCCCGAGTAAGGGGAATTGCTAAAAAGCGAGGGGAAATTGCTCCCGTGTGACAGAAAGTCATGGAAAAGTACGGGGAAATACAAAAAAGCTAGGGGAATTAGAAAAAAGCCAGGGGAATTATCGAAAAGTGACAGAAAGTCAGAAAAAGTAAGTGTCTTATTCAAATAGGAACAAAACCTGATAAAGATCATAAAATTTTTACTGAAAGGGTATTGCCATTCTTAAAATAGTGTTATAATTTTATTATGACTTATTACTTAAATCTCTATTCAATGTTAAGAATTAGCAAAGCACCTTAATAGCAATATTTATCAATAGCATTCCGATTTGATTTTTGATTCTTAGGGTTTAAGTTTAAACAAAGCACTGTGATGTTGATTTATGAATACTGATCATCTTCATTTCTCTTTTTATATTATTAATCATAGCTCCTGTCTCGGAATAAGTACTAATCAATCCGTAATTTTACCTAATGGGTAAAGCAGAGCTTCAAAAAAACAAAAATTTATGAAAGAAAGTTATTTAAGAGAGTTAGAAAAAGGCAGAATGTTAGTTTATGGTGTTGCTGCCAGCGAATCTATCAAACAGAGAATTTTGGCTATTTATCCCGAGGAACGTATTGAATTGGGGAAAACACTTTATACAAAAACAAAAGCCTCTTTTGAAGATCAAAAAATTGAGAAAATTGAATCGACTCAGGCAAGCCATAAGTTTAATAAATTATATACATCTATAAACGATAGGTTGGTTCGTATTCGTAAAGTTGGTAGATACTTTTTTAAAAATGAAGATGAATTAGCCACTTTGCTTCGTTTGAATAAGGATATTCCTGCTGCTTATGCCGAGTGGAAAGCTTTTGCAGACAATACTGTAAATGCAATTACAACTCATGAATCTATTCAGGGAAAATTAAGCTTGGCAGAATTAAGTCCGGAAGTGATTACAACACTTAAAGCAGACTTGGCTCAAGTTGATCAGTTGAAATTAAAAGCAGAAAAAGAAGATGGTGAAGCTCAACAAGCCACTATCCAAAAACAAGTGAATTATAATGAATTTATGGCTTATTGTTCTGATTTGCGAGCTTGTCTATACTTGTTTTATGCAGGTAATGAGCGTCAAAAACTCGAAGAACTAGGCATTGTAGTAAAATAGTTATCCTGGAAATGTTGATGATTTGTTAAAGCCCCGTGTGCAATCTGCAAACGGGGCTGATTATCCTTATTTACTCTTTTGTGTTCCCAAATAGTAAAGCCTTCGAATCAAAAGAATCGAAGGCTTTTTTTATGAATATCACCAATTCTATTACTCCCTAAAATTAGTGCTATCAAATATCTTGTTGGCATTGGCGGCGATAAAACCAGAGAAAAGCTTTCCGGTTTTATCCGGATAACGGATGGCAAATTCATAGAAGCATGCAGGAACTTCAAAAACTCCTTCTGTAAATTCCATTTGAATGATTTCTGAGAGGGTAGAGGACTGCTGTAAGAGCTTTTCAGGAGTTCCTTTAATTTCTCCTCCCGAAGTGTTCATTTCGTGTCCGTTATGCTTGATAAATTGATTCACCTTTTCGATGCTGTCATATTTTTGAAGCGCATTAATGCTCACCGTAAAATGATTTACTCTAAAGCCATGCAGATAAAGCCATGCACCATATTCTGATTCATTTCTCAATAATTGAAAGGTTTCGTAGGAAGGTTTTCCCCATACATTGCCTTTATGGATAAGATCAGGATCAACATACACATCATCGTTAACAGAATTCAGATACTTCCGGATAATTTCCTGAAAATCCGTTGAGAATTCCGAGAGAATCAATTCCGAAATAAATACCCTGGGAGCATCATCAATGCTTGGATGTTCCAAATGAACAGCATTCAAGTGTTTGTCTTCAAATTTATATGATCCGGAATATTCATATCCCAGTTCCAGAAACTTTTTTGCAAGTATTTTGATATTCATTCTGGCATCATCGAATGTTCTGAAAGCAACATGATCGTTTACAACCAATTCCTTTTCTTTAATAAATAAGTCGTGTATTACTTGCGCGGTAGGATTCTGAAGGTTATATTCCTTCCATAGTGCGTTAAATAATTGTTGCATAAAGTGTGATTTAAATATTTTTGTAATTGAAGATACGAAATAATTTTAATGCAAATTCGCGTCTGTTGTAAAGATTATTCTAGTTATAAGTGAGATATAACTACTACTTTATCTTCTTGGACTGATATGTAAGTTAGAAAGCTTGAAACGCATCAATCCTTGATTAAAAAAAATGATTTTTTTTGATTCATGTAACCAGCTCAAAACCGCAGTATTACTATGATCGATAAGATTCTGTTGTAAAAAAAATGATTTGAAATATTGCATGTAAAAAAACTTGCATTATCTTTGCATCGCTATCAAAAAAAAGGTCCGGTAGTTCAGTTGGTTAGAATACATGCCTGTCACGCATGGGGTCGCGAGTTCGAGTCTCGTCCGGACCGCTAATAAAAAGTTCTTTACGTATTGAAACAGTAGTAAACCTGATAAGTAAATTATTTGTTGGGTTGTATTTAAAAGTTCTTAAAAACATTTTGGTTTGGTAGTTCAGTTGGTTAGAATACATGCCTGTCACGCATGGGGTCGCGAGTTCGAGTCTCGTCCAGACCGCCAAAGAGTAAACGTTCTTTTAAATATTTTGGTCCGGTAGTTCAGTTGGTTAGAATACATGCCTGTCACGCATGGGGTCGCGAGTTCGAGTCTCGTCCGGACCGCCAAAAACAATACTGTTTTTATATTTTTTTGGTTTGGTAGTTCAGTTGGTTAGAATACATGCCTGTCACGCATGGGGTCGCGAGTTCGAGTCTCGTCCAGACCGCCAAAAAAATGTAAGCCTTCGATTCTTCTGAGTCGAAGGCTTTTTTTATTTAATTACTTCGCAAGTGCAAACAAGAAAAGAGCAATCTCATTAGATTTTAATGATAATCGCTCTTTTGTAAATATTGTTATTTTTCAGATTTAATCTTTTGGTAGTTTCTTAAATAAACTAAAATTCACACTTCCATAGGTTCTTTTTTCTATAAATGCCGGATGATCTGAAAAATTGTTCTTAGAGGAATGTTCTACAATTAAATATCCGTCTTCATTTAATAAATCCTTCTCGAAAACTAAGTCAGGAATACTTTCCAGCGTATTCAAATCGTAAGGTGGATCTGCAAAAATCATGTCGAATTTCTGGTGACAAGATTTTAAAAATCGAAAAACATTAGATCGGATTGGTAATATTTGATCGAAATCAAGTTCTCGTACAGTTTTTTGAATAAATGAAAAATGTTTGTGATCCATTTCTACACAAATCACATTTTCAGCTCCTCGGGAGGCAAATTCATAGCTAATTCCCCCAGTGCCACCAAATAAATCTAAAACACTTATTTCCTCAAATACTATAAGGTTATTGAGGACATTAAAGAGATTTTCTTTTGCAAAATCGGTTGTCGGACGTGCTTTAAAACTTTTACCAGGAGTAATTCTTCGGCCTTTGTGGGTTCCACTTATTATTCGCACTGCGATAAATTTAATAGGTTATTGAATTGATTGTATTCCTGCTGAGGAATATCGTTTTTCATCCTGAGTTCGGCAGGGAGTGATTTCACTTCTACCTGACCAAGATATTTTTTCAGAAGCCTAACGAGTTTGCTATCGTCCTGCACAATACCATCGAGTATCAATTTACTTCTTTCATTACTCAGCTGTTGCTGCTTGTAAATATTTAGAATATAGTACGTCAAATCAGAATCTTCCTGATATGTAAAACTATTAATGAAATGCTTCTGATTCGAATTTGGTATAATCAGATGCAAGAAATCTCTTTGAATATTCACGAAAACATTTGGCTGACTTTCCAACTTCATATTTGAAATGGAAAGATTTATAAAAGGATAGGTGTGATGGTAAAATACTGCATTAGAAAATTGCGATGTAACCAAATCTGCAAATTGTTCCGGAATAGAAAATACAGACCAGGAATCCATTTCTTTCATTTTATTCCAGATTAATTTTGCACCTTTCTCAAGCGTGTGACACAGTTGGAAACTCTCATGAGCAAAAGCAGGAGAGAAAAATTCGGATGGAATCAAGATTGCTTCTTTTGATGTCCAAAGAACAGAAACCTTTTGAAAGGGAAGATTAAGTAGTGTGTTATTTCTTAAATTCTCTTTAAAGGAATTAATTAGATCTGCATCAGACTTGTTCCGAAAAGTCGTGTGTCGATTTAAGGCTATACACTCCTTATTTCTATTCAGTATAGAAAAAGAAAATCCATCCAGACCAAGCTGGATGGATAAACTATATTCTTCTGTTTTGTTTTGTTCAAATGATGTGTCAACAAATACAAGGTCGTCCATAGATATTTTCTAAATTACTCCCAGTTACCAGCGTTATTATTAGCTTCTTCAAGAGAACCTACCATTAATCCTGGGTATTTGTTCAAACGAATACGGTTACCATTTTCTTCAAGGACTTCGTTATTGTATTCTTTAAGTATATTTTCAAAAATGACCATATTAGATACTCTTGCTTCAAAAACCTGAACTTTAACTTTAGAGCCTGTTACGAAAACTCCGGCTCCTAATTTAAATTGATGCTCACCTTTGGTAAAGGGTACGTATCTTAGATTTTCAATTGGATAATTATTACCAAAAATAGTATCCAACGCTGAAATCATGATTGTATCACGAGTGATAAGACCCTTTTTAACAGCTTCTTTTTCTGTCATTCCTGCTTCAACTTGTTCGTCGGTTAATGATCCAATAGATTTAACTAACGGCAAAGAGTCATTCTTGATAAAATTGATTAAAGTATCGAAATTTCCAGTGTATTTGCCATTAACATCTTTGTAGGCACCTTCTGCTTTACGAATATCTTTCAGTTGTGTGATAATTCGTTCGTATCTTTGCTTTTTTATTTTACCAAATTGTATAGGCTTGTTAATGCTTTGGTAGCTAAAGAAAGCAAGTGCAATAATTGCTATGGCAAGTAAAATTTGAAAGGCTTTTTTCATTTTTATTCTTATTAGTTTGTGTAAGTTTGTCTGCAAATTTAAAAAAAAAATCTATTTGACTATTTTTATATCTTATTAAAATTAAAAGAAATGCTAAAAAATCATATTGCTGATAAGATTGAGGAGAATTTAAAATTCAAACCAACAGCAGATCAGCAAAAGGCAATCGACGCTTTAGCAAATTATGTAACTCAAATCGATTTAGGTAGCTTATTTCTTTTAAAAGGATATGCCGGAACAGGTAAAACTAGTTTGGTAAGTGCTCTTGTTACCACACTAACAGATATGAAAATTAATTCCGTCTTATTAGCACCAACAGGTCGGGCTGCAAAAGTACTTTCCCATTATTCCCGCAAAACTGCTTATACAGTTCACAAAAAGATATACAGACAAAAATCACTTACTGATGAAGTAGCAGTATTTTCTCTTGATAAAAATTTGCATAATAACACCGTATTTATTGTAGATGAGGCTTCAATGATTTCGAATTATTCCTTAGAAGCTTCCGTTTTTGGTTCGGGTTGTCTGCTCGATGATTTGATAGAATATGTGTTTTCCGGAAAGAATTGTAGATTAATTCTTATTGGAGATTCGGCTCAGTTACCGCCGGTAGGATTGGATGTTAGTCCTGCTTTGGATAGAAAAGAATTGGAAGTCTCTTATAATTTGAATGTAGATCAGGTAACTTTAACACAGGTTGTGCGCCAAAATGAGGAGTCTGGGATATTGATGAATGCGACCACTCTTAGACAAATGCTTTCTGAGAATATAATGGGTTACCCTTCTATAGTAACCTCGAAATTTAATGATGTGCGCAGAATTAATGGTGGAGAACTAATAGAAGAAATTTCAAATTGCCATGATAAATACGGTTTGGAGGAGACGATGGTAATTAGTAGGTCTAATAAAAGAGCCAACAGATATAATCAGGGAATTCGAAATGCTATTCTTTATCGGGAGGAGGAAATCTCAAATGGGGATTATCTCATGGTGGTGAAAAATAATTACTATTGGGCTCAGGATGTTAAAGAGATTGATTTTATTGCCAATGGCGATATTGTTGAGATTGTGAGAATTCATAAATACAGAAATATTTATGGTTTCAGATTTGCCGAAGTAAGTATTCGTTTTCCAGATTATAAGGATCTGGAATTGGATACAGTCATCATGTTGGATACGCTTAATATTGAATCAGCAGCATTGGGAAGAGAAGAAAATAAAAAGTTGTTTTTTTCAGTAGCCGAAGATTATTCTGATATCAGAAGTAAGAAGAAGAGATTTGAAAAAGCAAGGAATAATAAGTATTTCAGTGCTTTGCAAGTTAAATTTGCTTATGCAGTTACTTGCCATAAAGCTCAGGGGGGACAATGGAAAGCTGTTTTTGTCGATCAGGGATATTTAACTGATGACTTGTTGGACAGAGAATATAATCGTTGGTTATATACTGCCGTAACACGAGCAACAGAGCAACTTTATTTAGTTAATTTTAATAAAGAATTCTTTCCAGATGAATTGGATAATATTTAGATTTCAATCCCAATAACTAATATATCGTCAGTTTGTTCATTGTTATGTTTCCAGTTTTCAAACCAACTAAAAATGTCAGCTTTTTGAAGATTAATGGATTTGCTTTGAACATGAAGTAATTTTTCAAAAAATTGTTTCCTTTTCAGTCTTTTCTGTTGTTCTCCTCCTAATTGATCTGTAATTCCATCTGAGTATAGGAATAATCTGTCACCGGCCTTAATTTCAATTCTTCTGGTAGTAAATTCCAGAAATTCTGACTCTTTTCCTATAGAGTTTCTGTCTCCTTGAATTTCAAATAAAGAATAATCCTGATTACTTTCTTTAGGACTTATATTTTCATCATCAACTTTAAGCGTATTTGTATTTTTTCGAATCAGAACCAACGAACGTTTGGCTCCTACAAATTCCAGTAAATTTTTTTGTGGGTAAATAGAACAAAAAACACCATCCATTCCATTGTATTGTGTATATGTGTCTCCTGAAGTATTTAGTACTTGGCTTAATTTTTGACTAAGTAAAGGGAAAATAGTTTCAACTTCCACCTCATTACCATTCTGCGATAAAGAATGCAACTCCATTAGCCCCATAACTGTAAGCATTGCTGCAGGAACTCCATGTCCGGTACAGTCAAATAAACCAATACTTTTTTTGTTGTAAGCTTGTTGAATCCAATAAAAATCACCACTAATTACATGTTTTGGAAGATTGATAATAAAAGATTTAGAGAATGATCTTCTGAAATTCTCCGCATCTGGTAAAATCGATTTTTGAATTCTGTGAGCATGAATCATACCCTGATGAATGTCATAGTAGGATTTGTATTTGCTGATCTCTTGTTTCTGCTCGTTAATTTGGAAAGCAATGAGAACTTTGGTTTGTAATTCTGTGAAATCGATTGGCTTTTTCACATAGTCTTGTGCTCCAAGGCTTAATGTAGTCTTGATGCTTTCCATTTCGGTTTTTGCAGTAACCATGATTACCGGAACCTCCTTTAGGCGTTCTGTGGCCTGAATTTGTTCCAGTACTTCAATTCCATCCATTACCGGCATCATTATATCCAAAAGAATAACATCAGGGATATTGTTTTCCAACCATTCGAGTGCTTGCTTTCCACTCTCTTTAGAAATAACATTATAGTCTTTTCTAAAATAAGCTTCTATTAATTTGTTATTAATAGGGGAATCGTCAACAGACAGGATTGTTCTAGTAGTCATCATAAGTAAAAAAAAGTGTAGGGTAGCATTAGCTACCCTAAAAATATCAGTTTAATTTTAAGGAACGAACAATTCCTTTAATTTTTTTATTTGCTTTTTCTTCAGTTGCGTAAAAATCTTCCAATGAATGGAGTTCTTCACGTACCTCGAAATAGTATTTTATTTTAGGTTCTGTACCTGAAGGACGGACAGATATTTTTGTGCCATCTTCCAAATAAAACTGAAGTACATCTGCCGTAGTTTCAAAATCAAGATCTGAGGATTCTCCAGTAATTGGATTCGTCGCTTTTCTAGTGGTGTAATCTTTGATTAAAATCATTGCTGATCCGTTAATCTCCTTTGGAGTATTAAAACGGTAATCATGCATCATTTGGCTAATTTCCTGAGAACCCTGAAGACCTTCTCTTACAATGTATATCATCTTTTCTTTAGAATATCCATATTCGATATAGATTTCTTTTAGGATATCAAAGAGGTTTTTATCTTGGTCTTTGGCCCAAGCAGCAATTTCAGCCATAATACTACATGAGGAAACTGCATCTTTATCTCGGGTGAAATCGCCTGGCATATATCCAAATGATTCCTCACCGCCACCTACATAATTTTTGTCTTGATTTTTTCGAACGATATCAGCAATCCATTTGAACCCTGTATAGGCATCAAAGCACTGAACGTTATTTTTTTCTGCAACTTCTTTAAAAAGTTCTGTTGTGACAATCGTTTTTACAACATAGTCGTTACCTGTAAGTAGTCCAAGTTCTTGTCGACGTTTTATAAGGTAATAAGTAAATATTAGTGCTGTTTGATTACCGTTTATAATTTCCCATTCTCCTTTGTCATTTTTTACTGATATTCCTAATCGATCTCCATCAGGATCACAAGCCATTACTAAATCAGCATCCACAGCTTCCGCTTTGTCAATTGCCATTTTTAAGGCTTCTGGTTCTTCAGGATTTGCAGACCAAACTGTTGGAAAATTACCATCTACAACATCTTGCTCCGGAATATGTATTACATTTTCGAAGCCATAATTTTTTAAGGATGCAGGAACCAATTTTACTGTAGTACCATGAAGTGGAGTGAACACAATTTTTAAATCCTTTTGATTTTTAATTGCTTCAGGAGACAGACTTAAGGTTTTTACAATGTTTAAATAAAGTTGATCCATATCATCACCTAGGACTTCAATTAAATCAGGATTTCCGTCAAATTTGATGTCTTCAACTTTTACTGCTTTTACTTCAGTAATTACGTTTTTATCGTGTGGAGGTATAAGTTGAGAACCATCTTCCCAATATGCCTTATATCCATTATATTCTTTTGGATTGTGTGAGGCCGTAATGATAACTCCAGATTGACAACCTAAATGTCTTATGGCAAATGACATTTCGGGGGTAGGACGTAGATCTTCAAATATATACGCTTTAATGCCATTGGCAGAAAATATATTTGCTACTGTGTCTGAGAATAATTTACTGTTGTTTCGACAATCGTAGCCAATACAAACTGAAATTTGATCTCTATCAGCAAAAGCTTTATTTAAATAATTTGCAAGTCCTTGTGTTGCTGCGCCAACAGTGTAAATATTCATGCGATTAGTACCGGGTCCCATTTTACCACGTAATCCGCCAGTACCAAATTCAAGATCTTTGTAGAATGAGTCAATTAGATTTGCACTATCTTCTTGTTCTAGTAATGCTTTAACTGCATTTTTTGTTTCCTGATCGTAGTTTCCTTCAATCCAAACTTTTGCTTTCTCTTTTACTTCGTTTAAGATTTCCGTCTTATTCATTTTATTGGTTTATTCTGGTTAATTATTTAATCGTTGGATACATTTTTTCATACTAATTCTCCAATGAGGAATTTCAAGATCAAAAATATGTTTAATTTTTGATTTATTCAAGACACTATAATGTGGTCTTTTGGCTAGACAATAAAAATCTTTACTTTCAATTGCATTTATTTTGCAAACATTTCTAGCATACAACTGTATTTCCTGAGCAAAATCGTACCAGCTGCAAACTCCGTTATTGGAATAATGATAAGTCCCAAACTCCTGAAAGTTGCTGTTCGTTTCAATTTGAGAAACTATCTGTAAAATGCTTTTGGCAAGATCGTATGCATATGTTGGTGTTCCTATTTGATCTACAATAACGCCAAATTCATTTTTATCTTGTCCTAATTGAATCATGGTTTTTAAAAAATTCTTTCTAAAGGGAGAGTATAACCATGAAGTTCTAATAATGATATGATTTGGGTTTATTTTTTTAAGGTAAGTTTCGCCTTGTAATTTTGTTTTACCATATACTCCTTGTGGATCTGTATTATCTGTTTCAGTGTAAGGTTTGAAATTTTCTCCGGAAAAGACATAGTCTGTTGAAATATGAATCGGGATGATGTTGTTTTTTGATGTAAGTTTAGCTAGGTTTTTCACAGCTTCCGCATTAATCAATTGGGCTAGAGCTTCATTTTCTTCAGCTTGATCGACATTAGTATAGGCAGCACAATTTATTAGATAACTTATTTTTTTTCCTTCAATATAGGTTTGTAATGCTTTCTCCGATGTAATATCTAGTTCATCTACATCAGTAAAATAAAAATGAAAGTCAGGGAAGTTGGTTGATAGAATTCTAATTTCACTGCCAAGTTGTCCATTACAGCCTGTGACTAAGATATTTGCCATCGTATTATTATTTGCCAAATTTGAAGTTCTTTTCGGCTTCCTTAAAATTAGGGAATGCCTTATCTTTTGAAGAAATTATTGCGTTTTCTTCTTCTACTTTCCAGTCTATATTTAAGAAAGGATCATTGAAATTGATTCCTCGCTCGGCTTTGGGATTGTAAATGGTATCACATTTATATACAAACGTTGCTGACTCACTTAAGACTGAAAAACCATGTGCAAACCCACGAGGAATGAGAAATTGTATCTTGTTGTCAGCAGTCAATTCTATGCCGCTCCACTTTCCGTATGTTGGAGATCCTTTTCTTAAATCAACCGCTACATCAAATACGCTACCATTAATTACTCGTACTAATTTGGCTTGAGAATAAGGTGCTAACTGGTAATGTAAGCCTCTTATTACTCCGTAGCTAGATTTCGATTCATTATCTTGTACAAATTGATGGTTTAAGCCTAATTCCTTAAAATGAATATCATTATAACTCTCGAAAAAATAACCTCTTTCATCTTCATATACTTTTGGTTGCAAAATTAGTAGATCGGGGATTTCTGTTTTTATTATTTCCATTTAAAAATATTTGTTAGCGATTGATTTCGTTGGCGATGGCAAGAAGATAATCTCCATATTGGTTTTTAAGTAATGGTTGTGCTAGTTTTAAAAGTTGCTCCCGATTAATGAAACCATTTCGATATGCAATTTCCTCAATGCATGCCACTTTCAAACCTTGACGGTGTTCTATTGTAGCAATGTAGTTGGATGCTTGTAACATGCTGTCATGAGTGCCAGTATCAAGCCATGCAATTCCGCGCCCTAATACTTTTAGGTTAAGTTTGTTCTCTTTGAGGTAAAGCATATTTAAATCTGTGATTTCCAATTCACCTCTTTTGGATGGTTTTAATGATTTTGCTTTTTGAATTACATCATTACCATAGAAATAGAGACCGGTAACTGCATAATTTGATTTAGGGTTTTTTGGCTTTTCTTCCAAACTAATTACCAAACCATTTTTGCTAAACTCAGCAACACCATATCTTTCAGGATCTTTTACGTGATATCCAAAAACCAAAGCTCCTTCAGTCAATTTTGCAGATTCTTCAAGTTGTTTACTGAATTCATATCCATAGTAAAGATTGTCTCCAAGAATCATGCATACCGGACTATCACCAATGAATTCTTCACCTAATATAAATGCTTGCGCCAAGCCATCAGGGGAGGGTTGTTCTACATAGGAAATATCCAAACCATATTGATTACCACTTCCAAAAAGATCTTTGTATAAATGAATATCTTTAGGAGTAGAAATAATTAGTATTTCTTTGATTCCTGCAAGCATTAGAACGGACAAAGGATAATATATCATCGGTTTGTCGTAAATTGGAATAATTTGTTTAGATATACTTTTTGTGATAGGGTAAAGTCTGGTGCCAGAACCTCCGGCAAGTATTATTCCTTTCATATATTTCTATTGTAGGTGAAACCTCAGATTGAATTTATTTTCCCGTTTGAAATACCATACTTATTCTATAGATTACTACTTGAAAGTAAATCATCAAAATAGGTTATGGTTTTTAACAATCCTTCTTGAAGTTGAACTTTAGGTTCCCAATTATTCAGTTCTTTTTTTGCTAAACTAATATTTGGTTGTCTTTGAGTAGGATCATCTTTAGGTAAAGGTAAATAGATAATTTTTGATTTTGAATTAGTAAGTTCAATTACTTTTTGAGCAAGGTAAAGAATTGTGAATTCATTTGGATTTCCAATATTTACTGGACCAACAAATCCATCTCTTGATTCCATCATTCTCGCCATACCTTCTACAAGGTCATCAACATATTGGAAACTCCTGGTTTGTGAACCATCTCCAAAAATTGTAAGATCTTCACCTTTTAGGCATTGGACAATAAAGTTGGAGACAACTCTACCATCATTGGGATGCATATGAGGTCCGTAGGTGTTAAAAATACGTACGATCTTTATAGCAACATTATTTTGATTGTGATAATCCATGAAAAGGGTTTCTGCACAACGCTTACCTTCATCATAACAAGAACGAATACCAATTGGATTTACATTTCCCCAATAACTTTCAGTTTGAGGATGAATCTCGGGATCGCCATATATTTCGCTAGTGGAAGCCTGCAAAATTTTTGCTTTAACTCGTTTTGCTAATCCTAACATATTAATAGCACCCATAACGGATGTTTTTGTTGTCTTAATAGGATTGTATTGATAATGTATTGGTGAAGCAGGACAAGCCAAATTAAAAATTTGATCTACTTCAGCAAAATATGGAGCTGTAACATCGTGTCGTACCAATTCAAAATAAGGATTGTCTAATAAATGTGCAATATTTCTTTTTGACCCAGTGAAATAATTATCCAGGCAAATTACGTCATTTCCTTCTCTTAAGAGACGTTCGCAAAGATGAGAGCCTATAAATCCTGCTCCACCGGTCACTAAAACTCGTTTCATATTTTGTATATTAATATCTCGTATAATTATCCGAGATCATTTTTTGATTAATTTTGTAGTTAGTAGCAGTATTTAATTCTATTCTTACGAAATAAAAATGTCTTCCTTCTTTCGCATCTTACACGTTACTGGTACGGATTATTCGCCAACTGATATTTAGACTCTTTTAATGATCCAAACTGTTGTTTTCAATCTTTATCTTATTTAAGATCTGTGAAAGAGTTACTCAAATGTATTGAAAGTAAAACAAAATAAATTAAAAAATTTAAAGCAGTGAAATTATATTAGACCTAATATTTTCATTGATGTATTATTTAATCTAATATGATATTTGTGAGAAAAATAAATTCTTCCTTTTAAAAAGTTAAAAATTTATGAGAATGATTGTTCTTTTGCAGATGTTAATTTACTACATACTTTAAGAATACAGTTAATTGATTCAAGTCCCTAATTAAAATATTTAAAGTTTAGGAATAATTAATCTGGTGAATGAAGAATTTTGATTTAAAAAAAGCAGGAATTCAATTTTGAATTCCTGCTTTGAATATTTTTAAGCTGAAAATTAGTTTGATTTTTTCACAAATTTAGTGAGAATAATAATCTGTTGACCTTCTACACGTCCTTCAATATGTTCGGGATTATCATCAACCAAATGAATATTTCGAACAGCTGCACCTCTTTTTGCAGTGAATCCTCCGCCTTTAACATTCAAATCTTTGATTAAAATAACTGTATCGCCGGTATTTAATTCTACACCATTACTGTCAAGGTGTTTTTGTACGTCTTCTTTATCTTCTCCTTCACCACTAGCTTTTGCCCATTCTAAAGTTTCATCATCCAAATAAAGCATGTCTAATAAATCTTGTGGCCATCCTTCGGCTCTCAGTCTGGTTAACATACGCCACGACATTACTTGAACTGCAGGAACCGTGCTCCACATGCTTTCGTTTAAACAGCGCCAGTGGTTGGTGTCCATTTTATCAGAATCTTCTATTTGTTCGTGGCAATTTCCACAAACTAAAATATTTTGATCTGCAGTGTTATTAGAAGGAGTAACAGGAAAGGCAACTAAGGAATCTGTTGCGCCACATAATTCACAAACGGAACCACTGCGGGTATATAATTCTTTTTCTATGCTCATTTTATTAATGGTTTATTTTTTCCTTTTAAAAGGTATTGATATTAATGCTGATAATAACAATATTAAAGATTTATGAAGAGATTTTCTTCTTTTTTTCGCGTGCAAAGGTAGATGAGATTATTCAAATTGAAAGCGCTTGTCGTAAATAGTTTGATCTTTAATACGGAGAATAGCATTCTGAAGAGATTTTATTTAACTGGTTATTGGTTTTGTTTTAAGTTTTTTTGGAATTAATAAAATGATCCTGTGAATGAGGTTTTTTCCCTTCATATCCTGGCTTTAGGAGAATTGTGATGTCGGTGTGAGAATGGTATTATATGGTGCTTGATAAAAAATAGTCGTAACTTGAACTTTCTTCGGATTAATTGTATATTTTTGTGCGGAATTTGAAATTATATAATGTCTAATTTATTAATTAATCAGTAATTTAATATGATTGAAGAAAACAAAAAAGTAGACAATTCTGCTGCTGACGCAGAATTTGATTGGGATGCATTCACTAGCGAAGATGGTTTTTCAGGTGAAAACAGAACCGAATTAGAAGCAATGTATGATAAAACCTTATCTACAGTTGCAGAGAAAGAAGTAATTGATGGTACAGTTATTTCCATGAATAAAAGAGAAGTTGTAATTAATATTGGTTACAAATCTGATGGTATCGTTAGTTTAAATGAATTTAGATATAATTCTGAACTAGCAGTAGGTGATACTGTTGAAGTATATGTTGAAAGTCAAGAAGACAAAAAAGGACAGTTAGTTCTTTCACACAAAAAAGCTAGAGCATTACGCTCATGGGATCGTGTGAATTCTGCACTTGAAAATGATGAAATTATTAAAGGGTACATCAAATGTCGTACTAAAGGTGGTATGATCGTTGACGTTTTTGGTATCGAGGCTTTCTTACCAGGATCTCAAATTGATGTAAAACCTATCCGCGATTATGATATTTTCGTTGGAAAAACTATGGAATTCAAAGTTGTTAAAATCAACCATGAATTCAAAAATGTTGTTGTTTCTCACAAAGCGCTTATTGAAGCTGAATTGGAGCAACAGAAGAAAGAAATTATCGCTAAGCTTGAAAAAGGTCAAGTACTTGAAGGAACTGTTAAGAATATCACTTCTTACGGTGTTTTCATTGACTTAGGTGGTGTTGATGGTTTGATTCACATTACAGATTTGTCATGGGGTAGAGTTAGTCACCCAAGTGAAATTGTTGAACTTGATCAGAAATTGAATGTTGTTATTCTTGACTTCGATGATGATAAGAAACGTATTGCTCTTGGATTAAAACAATTAACTCCACATCCATGGGATGCTCTTGACGCAGAAATGAAAGTTGGCGACAACGTTAAAGGTAGAGTTGTTGTGATGGCTGATTATGGTGCTTTCGTTGAGATAGCAGCAGGCGTTGAAGGTTTGATTCACGTATCCGAAATGTCTTGGTCACAGCACTTGAGATCTGCTCAGGATTTCATGAAAGTTGGAGATGAAGTAGAAGCTCAGATTTTGACTTTGGATCGCGAAGAGAGAAAAATGTCTCTTGGTATCAAGCAATTGAAAACAGATCCTTGGGATGGAATTGAATCTAAATATGCTGTGAACTCTAAGCATACTGCTAAAGTTCGCAACTTCACTAACTTTGGTGTATTTGTTGAAATCGAAGAAGGTGTTGATGGCTTAATTCATATTTCTGACCTTTCATGGACTAAAAAAGTGAAGCATCCAGCTGAATTTACTCAAATTGGTGCTGATATTGAAGTTGTTGTATTGGAAATTGATAAAGACAACAGAAGATTAAGTTTAGGTCACAAACAATTGGAAGAAAATCCATGGGATGTATTCGAAACTATCTTTACAACTGATTCTGTTCATGAAGGAACTATTGTAGAGGTGTTCGAAAAAGGTGCTGTAATTGCTTTACCATATGGTGTTGAAGGATTTGCAACTCCACGTCATCTAATAAAAGAAGATGGCACTCCTGCTAAGGTAGATGAGAAATTATCTTTCAAAGTTATTGAATTCTCTAAAGCTGCTAAAAGAATCATTCTTTCTCACTCTAGAACTTTCGAAGATGTGAAGAAAGCTGAGGATTCTGCTAAGAAAAAAGAGGTTGCTAAAACCACTAAAAAAGGTGTTAAAAAAGTGAAAGATTCACTAGAAAAGACTACCTTAGGTGATATATCTGAATTAGCTGCTTTGAAAACAAAATTGGAGAATAAAGAAGGTGGCGAAAAATAATTAAAATACGCTTATAATGGATTTCAAGATTGACAAGAAAGATGGATATACTTTAGTACAGGTATTAAAAGATAAATTGGATACTCATATTGCTCCGGCTTTAAAATCAGAATTGGTTCTTATTTCAGGCAACGGTGAGAAAAATATCCTTTTAGATCTTTCTCCTTGTACTTACTGTGATTCATCAGGTCTTAGTGCAATTCTTGTAGCCAATAGGTTGAGCAAAAATGCTAATGGAACATTTGTTCTGTATGGTTTACAACCTGCTGTTGAAAGATTGGTTTCGATATCTCAGTTAGATTCGGTTTTAAATATTGCTTACAATATGGATGATGCTGTTTCTTTCATGAAAACTCAGATTGAGTCAAACAATTAATCTGTGAAATTTGAAATTACAATTTTAGGCAGCAATTCAGCTTTGCCAACCACCAAAAGATTCCCAACCGCTCAAGTGCTTAATGTACTTGAGCGGTTTTTTTTGATTGATTGTGGAGAAGGTTCTCAAATACAAATGAAGAAATATCGAATTCCTATGAGTCGGATTCATCATATCTTTATCTCTCATCTTCATGGCGATCATATTTTTGGTTTAATTGGTTTGATATCTACATTCTCTTTGCAGGGAAGAAAGGAAACACTTCATATTTATGGGCATTCTAAGCTGGAGAAATGGATTCGTCTTCAACTTGATATATTGGAAACAAAGCTGGAATACGAAATAGTATTCCATACAATTTTCGGGAAGGAAATACAAACCCTTTTCGAAGATGAAAAAATTACTATCCAATCTTTTCCTCTAAAACATGGTGCAATGCCTTGTGTCGGATTTATTTTTAAAGAAAAGGAACGTCCTCGGACCTTGATTGCAGATCTTTTGAATTTTTATAATATCCCAATTAAGAATAGATATGGATTAACATTAGGAGAAGATTTCGTAAGGGACGATGGAACAATCATTCCCAATGCTAAACTGACTAAAAATCCTCCCAAACCTCGATCTTACGCCTTCTGTACAGATACAACTTATCGTCCGGAAATAGTTGAAATAATTAGAGGTGTAAATATTTTATATCATGAGGCAACTTTTCTTAAATCAGAAGAGAAAAGAGCTAAAAAGACCTATCATTCTACAGCTGAGCAGGCGGCTAAAATTGCCATGCAAGCAAATGTTAAGAAATTACTCATTGGGCATTTTTCGGCACGATTTAAAAACCTGGACGCTCATTTACTAGAAGCAAAAGAAGTGTTTGGAAATACAGAACTTGCAGAGGATGGGAAAAGGTTTTTGATAGATTTAAACCGAATTTAATTCAAAGTGAATAAGTTTTTTTACTTTAGCTGCTCAAAACTTACTTTTTAAACAATAATACATGAAACGAATAGCATTATTAGTAACAGCTACTTGTTTATGCTTCGGTGGATTTGCACAACAGAAGCAAGACAAATCAATTTTTAAGGAATATGAGCCAGGATACTACCAGAATTCTATCCTGAAGGACATTCGAATGGTGGATGAGAAATTGGAAAAGAAAGATGTAGATAAGAGATTCTTTATGGATCAATCTGCCTATGATTTGCCAAATGATATATCCTTATATAAGGATAATACTGCATGGGCACAAGGAACTATATCCCAGGGTAATGCAGGTACTTGCTGGTGTTTTTCTACTACTTCTTATTATGAGTCAGAAGTTTATCGCTTACACAAAAAAGAAGTTAAAATCTCGGAAATGTATACCGTTTACTGGGAGTATGTTGAAAAAGCGCGCCGTTTTATTGAGGAAAGAGGAAACTCTTTATTTGATGAAGGTTCTGAAGGAAATGCTGTTGCACGCATTTGGAAGCAATATGGTACCTGTCCAGAAGTTGAGTATACTGGTTTATTAAACAATCGTAAATTCTATACACACGCTAAGATGTATAAGGAGATGATGGCATACTTGAATTCTGTAAAGAAAAATAATGCATGGGATGAGGAAACGGCTTTGGGTACAATTAAAGCTATCATGAATCACTATATGGGAACACCTCCTACCAATTTTAAAGTTGATGGAAAAGAATATACTCCACAATCTTATTTGTCTGATTATCTGCAATTAAATATGGATGATTATGTGGAGGTTTTATCCTATAAACAAGAATCTTATTGGAAACAAGTGGAATATAAAGTTCCAGATAATTGGTGGCATTCAAAAGAATATTACAATATCCCATTAGACGACTTTATGAAAGTGGTTAAATCTGCCATTAGAAAAGGATATACAATGAGTATTGGAGGAGATGTTTCTGAAGCTGGATTTTTAAGAACTACAAATTGTGCAATGGTTCCTACTTTTGATATTCCATCAGAATATATTAACGAAGATGCTCGTCAAATGCGTTTCTCAAATGGTTCAACAACCGATGATCATGGAATGCATTTGATTGGATACTATGTTGATAAAAATGGAAAAGATTGGTATCTAATTAAAGATTCTAGTTCTGGTTCAAGAAATATAGATGAGAATTCACCGGAGTTTGGTTACTATTTCTTCCATGAAGATTACGTGAAACTAAAAATGATGGGATTCACAATTCATAAGGATGTGATTAAAGATTTGCTGAAAAAATTTAAATAATTTAAGAGCCCTTGTCAAAACTGACAGGGGCTTTTTTTTGTTCTAGGTTATACGATAAAATAATTGGCTATTTATTAATTCTATATCAAGATGGAGGTAATGAATTTTGCTACAATATTAGGTTTTGCTAATGTGTTTTGCACTACTTTTTTTTGTAGTCCCAGGCTGTGAGAGTAATAAAGAAAAGACAAACTAAGGACTTATCCGTAGGGATGTATATTTTATATTTACGATTGGACTTGTTTTGTTATTGATTTATGGAATCGTTATTTTATCGTGGCTAATAGGATTACCTTGGATCTTACACTCTCAATTTTGGGTTTAATAATTAAATACAAATAATTATTTTTGGAATAGTTTTCGAAATCCCGACTCAGTGATAAATTTGTTTATCTTTGTACGCCAAATAGTGACTACGAACAACCATCAATTTTTAAGAAATTTATGCAGGAAAAAATTCTAATTCTAGATTTTGGCTCACAGTATACTCAGTTGATAGCTAGACGAGTGCGAGAACTCAATGTGTATTGTGAAATTCACCCTTATAATAATCATCCAGCATTGGATGAATCGGTAAAAGGGGTAATTCTTTCGGGAAGTCCGTTTTCCGTTCGTGATGAAAAAGCTCCAATCCCTGATTTGTCAGATATGAAAGCCAAGCTTCCTTTATTGGGTGTTTGTTATGGTGCTCAGCATCTGGCTCATTGTTTTGGTGGCGAAGTTATGGCTTCTAATAAAAGAGAATATGGGCGTGCAAATCTAACTTATGTAGATAAAAGTAATGCTCTATTTAAAAATATTAGTATAAACTCACAGGTTTGGATGTCGCATGGGGATACCATCGAAAAAATGCCTGCCAACTTTAAGGTGATCGCTAGTACAGCGGATGTTTCAAATGCGGCATTTACTATTGAGGGGGAAACAACTTATGGAATTCAATTCCACCCCGAAGTATATCATAGTACTGAAGGCAAAGAAATGTTGAAAAACTATGTGGTTGATATTTGCGGATGCACGCAAGATTGGACTCCGGATTCATTTGTGGAAACTACCGTTGCCGAATTAAAGGCTAAGATTGGTGAAGATAAGGTCATTCTTGGATTATCGGGAGGAGTGGATTCTACTGTTGCAGCAATGTTATTACATAAGGCAATTGGTGAAAATTTACACTGTATTTTTGTTGATAACGGTTTATTGCGTAAAAATGAATTTACAGATGTATTGAAAAAATACGAGGTGTTGGGATTGAATGTTGTTGGCGTCGATGCAGGTAAGAAATTCCTGGATAAGTTAACAGGAGTTTCAGATCCCGAAACAAAGCGGAAAATTATTGGCAATACTTTCGTGGATGTATTTGACGAGGAATCTCATAAGATTAAAAATGCTAAGTGGTTGGGGCAAGGAACTATTTATCCTGATGTAATTGAGTCTCTATCCGTTAACGGCCCGTCTCAAACCATAAAATCTCATCACAATGTTGGTGGGTTGCCTGATTATATGAAGTTAAGTGTTGTTGAGCCACTTCGTTTATTATTTAAAGACGAAGTTCGTCGTGTTGGGAAAAGTATAGGTTTGGAGGATAAATTTATACAGCGTCACCCATTTCCAGGACCAGGTCTGGCAATTCGTATTCTAGGAGATATTACTCCCGAAAAAGTGCAAATTTTGCAAGAAGTTGATGATATATATATATCGGGATTGAAAGCAGATGGTCTTTACCATGAAGTTTGGCAAGCAGGAGCTATTTTGCTACCTATTCAATCGGTTGGTGTTATGGGCGATGAGCGAACCTATGAAAGAGTGGTTGCCCTTCGTGCCGTAGGATCTACTGATGGAATGACCGCAGATTGGTCGCATTTACCTTATGAGTTTTTAGCGAAGATTTCTAATCAAATCATCAATAATGTAAAAGGGGTAAATCGTGTAGTTTACGATATTAGTTCTAAACCACCAGCAACTATTGAGTGGGAATAAGTTTGAATCTTTATCACAAATAGAAATAACAAAGCAGTACTTAAAAGTGCTGCTTTTGTTATTTTATACTGCAAATTAATTCCTCTATCAGTTGACTTTGTGCTTAGATATTTTACGTTATAAGTATTACTAACTTTGTGAGTTCTTGTAGGCTTAAGAAAACCATTCAGTTTTTAGTAAAAAGAGTAGTAAAAGTATTAATGTCGTGTCTTATAAGAGAAAATATGAAGTAATTAGTAAAGATAGTCAGTGTGTTAGAACCTAGTTTTTAAATAAATCCTGATTTGAATCCATAAAATCTTTTGCTCTTTCAATTTGATCAATCAACTCAATAAGTTTAAAGTTTGCTGTTTTTTGATCCTCTTCCGTAATTAATTTCTCCAAATCAACAATAGTAATTCTGGCTTTTTGCATAGAAAAATTTGCAAGCACGCCTTTTAATTTGTGGGCGGCATTCTTAGCTTTAGTGTATTCTTTGTTCGCTAAAGGAATTCGTATATCCTCAATTCTAGATTCCCAAACCTCAAAAAATTTTGCCATAACTCCTTTAATAAATTCTCTATTATTATCTACTCTGATAAAAAGTTCTTTAAAATCGATTATGGCGGCTTGATACATTTTTTGCTGAACTTCCCTTGGCAAATCGATCAATTTTAAAATTAAGGATTTAAGATTTAAATCAGCTGGATAGAATAAAAGCTCATTGTCTTTGCATGAAATTTCTTCAGTTGGTGAGGAGGTAAGCACAAGAAGTTTAAATTGCTTTTTTGTGTTATTGGAGTAATAGGATTTTAAAGCTTCCAAATCTTTTGCAAATTCTAATACGTTGGTGTTTTCAATTTTAAACTTGCTGATGATTAAAGCAAAATTGTTTTCGATGAGTTGCTCGACAGCTTGTGCTTTACTTTGAGCTTTGATAAAAGAAATGTTAGGCAAAGATTCTATCTCCAAATCATTTTGGAATCCGACAAGTAATATGTTGGGTTTATGTTTCATGTTTGTGGAATTCAATGCTTAAATTTCTTAAAAAGATTGTATCTTTCGTGGAGTTCTGAAAAGTATTTTCAATTTGCGTAAATTTTATTAAAAAGCATAATTTATATGAGTAGTTTGAGAAAGTTTTTGAGGAATGTGATTACGACTATCGTATTCACATTTTTGTTATGCATTGGTACTGCTAAAGCACAAATAGTAAAGAATCAGGCCATTAAATATCAGAATTTGTTGGTTTTAATTGATGCCTTTTATGTAGATACGGTAAACATTGAGCATCTTACTGAGGATGCAATTGTAAAAGTGCTCGCCGATTTGGATCCACATTCCATTTATATCAGTAAGGATGAGATTAAAGAAATGAATGAACCACTGCAAGGTAGTTTTAGCGGAATTGGCATTCAATTCAATATATTGCGTGACACTTTAATGGTTGTCGCCACGATTCCTGGCGGACCATCAGAAAAAGTTGGTATAAGAGCCGGAGATAGAATAGTGAAGATCGGAGAGGAGAATGTCGCTGGAACTGGCTTGAAAAATATGGGTGTGCGAAAACGCTTACGAGGAGAAAAAGGAACGGTTGTAACGGTTTACGTTAAAAGAAAATTTGAAAAAGAATTGTTGGAATTTATTATAACCAGAGATAAAATTCCAATTCATAGTTTAGATGCGGCTTATTTGTTGACCGATAATATTGGATATATCAAATTAAATCGATTTTCGGCAACTACTTCAAATGAGTTTTTGGAAGCACTGTTGAGCCTTAAGTCAGAGAATATGAGGGATTTGGTGCTGGATTTACGTGGTAATGGTGGTGGATATATGCAGGCTGCTATTAATATTGTAGATCAGTTTATGGATGCAGATAAATTAATTGTATATACGAAAGGTCTTACTACTCCTCGCCGAGAAAATCGATCAACTGAAGCCGGAATATTTAAAAAAGGAAAAGTCGTGATCCTGCTAGATGAGGGATCTGCATCTGCCTCAGAGATTGTTTCCGGTGCTATACAGGATTGGGATAGAGGAATTATTATTGGAAGACGCTCTTTCGGTAAGGGATTAGTTCAAAGGCAGTTTCCTTTATCTGATGGATCGATGATTCGTCTGACGACAGCTCATTATTATACTCCAACAGGGCGTTGTATTCAAAAACCTTACAATAAAGGTTTGGAGGATTATCATATGGATATATTAAAGCGTTTTAAGTCAGGAGAAATGATTAATGCAGATAGCATTCAATTTCCGGATTCGTTAAAATATAGCACTTTAGTCAATAAACGCACAGTTTATGGTGGAGGAGGTATCATGCCGGATATTTTTATGCCAATTGATACCTGTGTTAATTTTAAGTACTTTAATTTATTGGTTCGTAAGAATGTAATTTATCCATATGTTGTTAATTATATGGATGAAAATCGGGATCATCTTAGAAAGAAATATCCGAAATTTGAGAAATTTCAAAAGGATTTTGAGGTTAGCGATGCTATGATGGCAGACTTGGTTGCCTTAGGTGAAAAGCAAGGAATTGAGAAAAATGAAGCGGATTACCTTGCCGTAGTTGATGATATAAAACTGCAGATCAAAGCATTGTTGGCAAGAGATTTATGGGATAGTTCTGAATATTATAAAATTGTGAATAAGAAGAATGATTTTATACAAAAGGCGATAAGTGTATTAGAGAATCCCAAACTATACGATAAGGCTTTAGATAGCAATGCAAATTAATAATGAACCCGGAAGAGATCTCTTCCGGGTTTTTTTTCGAATATATTTTTAAAAGTCTATGTTTTTAGTTGGTAAAGATTAATTTTGTAGCCGAAATTCGGGTTGGTATTGAAAATGTAAAGATATTTTCAAGGATCCGGACAATTGAAATAATTTGGACGTAGAAATAAAAAGATGGTTTTGAAAAAAGACTCGGGTAAATTCAGATTAATAGCAAAAACCTTTCATGGTTTAGAAGAAGTTTTATCTAAGGAATTAGAACAATTAGGAGCCGAAGAAATTCGGGTATTAAAGCGAGCTGTTAGCTTTGTGGGAGATAAGACTTTGCTATATAAAACAAATTTACACCTAAGAACAGCTACTCGTGTAATAAAACCAATCCATAAATTTACCGCTCAGGATACCGATGAGTTGTATAAGGGAATTCAAGAAATAGATTGGGGTGAATATATTGGCAATAAGGATACAATTGCCATTGATTCCACAATCAGTTCGGAAGATTTTAAACATTCCAAGTTTGTAACTTACCGTGTAAAGGACGCTATTGTTGATCAATTTTTTTATAAAACTGGTGACCGTCCTTCTGTTCGAATGGTGAATCCAACCCTTCGTATTAATGTTCATATCGATAGAAATACTTGTACTGTTTCAATTGACAGCTCTGGCGATTCTTTGCATAAAAGAGGTTATCGTGTTGGTGAAACTGCTGCACCTTTGAATGAAGTATTAGCTGCCGGTATGATTCTTCTTTCTGAGTGGGATAAGAAATCGAATTTTATCGATCCAATGTGCGGTTCCGGAACGATTTTGATTGAAGCTGCGCTAATTGCTTATAATATTCCTCCAGGATTATATCGTAAAGAATTTGGATTCCAAAAATGGAGAGATTATGATGAGGACTTATGGGATGAAATCTATAATGATGAAACGGAAATTGACTTTGAAGGACAAATAATCGGAGCTGATATTTCTGATTTAGCGATGGAAATTGCCGAGGCAAATATTCGAAATGCTGGCTTGAAGAGAAAAATTAAATTGAATGTAATACCATTTCAACAATTTATTCCTCCTGAAGAGAAAGGATTGATGATCACGAATCCTCCTTATGGGGAAAGATTAAAACCAAGAGATTTAGAAGGATTATATTCTATGATTGGAGAAAGGTTAAAACATCATTTTGCAGGATATGATGCATGGATTTTGAGTTATGCTAAAGAATGTTTTAATAGTATTGCATTGCGCCCATCTCGAAGCATAAGTCTTTTTAATGGTCCTTTGGAATGTAAATTCCAAAAATATTCTATGTATCAGGGTAAAAAGAAGGATGCTTATAATAATCGTAATTAACTTGTGTGTAGTTAATTTGAAGAATCTTGTCTTTTCGCTTTGGGATAATTTGTTATATTTGTCTACGGGTAACAATAATTTATTTATCTATGAATTTTGATCTTAATCAATGGTATAACGAAAAAATAGACGAAGATGCTATTTTTGATTATAAAGGAAATATTGAAGACAAAAATGTCACAGATATACTAAATTCCATTGAAGACATATTGCATAAGAATAATGAATCTCCAAAGATTTATAAGAAGATTTTTAATGTGATTGTTGAGTTGGTTCAAAACCTTTATCATCACGGTGAAGTACCACCAGAATTAAATCTTCCTTATTCGAAGTTTGGAGTTTTAATAATGCGTGATGAAGGAATGCAATATCGTATAAGTGCAGGTAACTTTATCAAAATTGAAGGTCTGAAGCTTATTCGGGATAGAATTGATCAAATTAATACCCTATCGTCAGATGAAACGCAAAGTTTGTATCGTCTAATCTTGAATAACGATGAGTATTCCGAAAAAGGCGGCGGCGGATTAGGAATTGTTGATATTGCCAGAAAGAGTGGTAATAATATGGAATATCAGTTTTTGGAATACAACTCAAGTTATTTATTTCTATCAATTGATGTAATTATTTAAAAAACTTTAAAACAAATATATATGAATTCACTTGTTCTTAAAGGTAGTCCTAAAACACCAAGTATAAATTTTGATCTAAGTACAAGCACATTTGTATTAGAAGGAAGATCTATTCCGGAAAATTCACTGGACTTTTATAAACCGATAATGGAGTGGTTGGATACTTATATTGGAAGTCCTGCAGAATTAACTACAGTTGTGGTAAAATTGGAGTATTTCAATACCAGTTCATCTAAGTGTTTGTTGGATGTATTTAAAAAACTGGAAACTATTTTCAAAAGAGGTCATAAGGTTCGTATTAATTGGCATTACGAAACCGATGACGAGGATATGTTGGAGGCTGGGGAAGATTATCAGTCTATCATTAAAATTCCGTTCGAAATGATCGAAGATGAAGTTTAAAATATAATAATAAAAAAACACAGGCAATTGCCTGTGTTTTTTTTGTCTAATATATTTGCTTTCGTTTGTAAATTCTTTGGTTAAAGATGTTTAGCAACTTCTTTAATAAACCATAATACAGTACTACATACATGGATATGCTGGATAACCATATTATTATCATATTTACCCAGTAAGTATCGTAATATTCTCCAAATATTCTTTTACGCGGCGCATAGAAATGAGCTTTTACAAAATGTCCATCGGGATCTCTGTAAATTGGGTCAATTTTCTGATATAAGCGATCTTTGTATTCAATGATTCGTTCAATATCATTGCTGTTTCTAACAAATTCTGTCAATCGGTCATTGGAATAAGATTTTTTCATTCTTACAAAGGCTTGCTTGTCATCAAATCCCTTTTGTAAGTTTATCAGATGTTCATCTTTTTTACGATTAGATACATTGTATAAGTTGATATAATATCGATTTAACTTATCAAAGTAATCTCTTACCTGCCCAATGGTTGCTTCATTAATTTTAGAGGGAGTGAGGAAATCGATGCCTTGAAAATGAAAACTTAAAATTTGAAGATCTTCCACTGATAATTCATTTCTAAGGAGTCTTAAATTTGATCTTAATTTATCAAGCTTTTCAGGATGATTAATATATCGCTCACATTCATTAAGTTTATTCTTTAAAATTGGAAGCCAATAGTTTTTCCGATAATCGGCTTTGCTCATTAGCTTTTCATACACATAAAAGTTTTTCGTGTAATTGTTTTCTTTAAACTGATGAACAGCAAGTGCTTCATACGCCCATCTTGCGGTGATGATTTCTCCATACCATGGAATTGAATTTGGTGCAGATATATTGGGATTAAGTTTGTCAAATTTCACAATAATACCACTAAGAATCAACTGAGGAATTAGAATAAATGGAATGAGAATGTAAATAGTAATAACGGTTTTAAAGCTATCGGAAATAATTAATCCTAACATGTTAGCAAAACACCATGCACTAAATAAGGCAAACCAATAATGAAAGAACATGCCATGTATTTCTAATATAGAATTGCCTATTAACGTAAATGTAAATGCTTGAAATGCTGAAATCGTAAAAAGAATTACAATTTTAGATAGAAGATAACTTGAGGTGCTTAAGTTTAAAAATCGCTCTCGTTTTAAAATCTTTCTATCCTTTATAATTTCTTCAGCACTCACAGTTAAACCAATAAACAGGGCTACAATGACAGCCATGAAAAGATAAACAGGTAAATTACTATTGTTACTGAAGGTGTAACCCAACTGATTTGCAGCGTCAATATTGTAATACTTAATGATATACGATAGAATAAATGCGAGTAGTGGAGTTTCAAATAAATTGATAATCAGATATTGCCTGTTAGCAAACTTCGAAATGACATCTCTTTTAGTGAATACCATAAACTGTTTGAAGACTGAAGGTATCTTGAATGTTACCTGAGGTAATTCATTTGAATCATCTATTTTTTTATGGTTCTCATTTTGTGTTTGAAATCGTTTATACCATTGTTGAGGAGAAACCTTTCTGGTCTGAGTTGGATTTCCATATTCATCTAATACTTCAGATTCCACTATATTAAATATCTGATCGGCATCCACATTACCACAGGTGGAACATTCGCTTTCTGTACGGTTTGCAAGTAAGGTTTGAGATTTAAAATAGGTTATCGCATCCAATGGATTACCATTAAAAATAAGATAACCACCAGTATCTAAAACTAACAGGCGGTCGAACATTTTAAAGGTGTCGGAAGCAGGTTGGTGAATAACTACAAAAATCAGCTTACCTTTTAAAGCTAAATTCTTGAGGAGATCCATTATTTTAGCAGAATCTCGCGATGATAATCCTGATGTTGGTTCATCCAGAAAAAGAACAGATGGTTCTCTAATAAGTTCCAGAGCTATATTTAGACGTTTTCTTTGTCCGCCACTAATTTTTTTATCCAGAGGATTTCCAACTTTTAAATTACGGGCATCGTAAAGTCCTAAATCTTTTAAAAGTTTTAAAACAATCCGAATCAATTGAAAACTATTGTATTTGTCAAAGCATAGTTTTGCATTGAAATACAGGTTTTCAAATACCGTTAGCGATTCAATTAAAAGGTCGTCCTGTGACACATGACCAACAACGCCTTCCAATTCAGACTTATTATTGGTAATGCTATAACCATTGATTACTACTTTTCCTTTATTAGGTTCTGCCGATCCATTTAGAACATTTAGTAAGGTTGTTTTTCCGGCACCACTTGAACCAATAACACCAACCATCTTTCCCGATTCTTCTTTAAAAGATAAATCATGTACTCCAATGTTATTTTCCTTAAAACGATATTCAATGTTTTTGGCTTCGAAAACTACTCGTTTCTGACTTTCATCGCGATGAAATGTAGTTACTATATCGCTGTAATAAATTGGTTCGATTTTGGGATTTCGAATAGAAGATCCCTGTGTAAGCACATGCACACGTTCCGGATTCAAGGATTGTCCGTTCATGAACAGTTCTTCAATACCTTTGAAACGCATTACAAACATATCTACTTGCTCTAGGCGTAGTATCTTTATTTGTCCTACTAGATTTAAAGATTGATAATGTTCTCCCAGTTCGTGTTTTTCATTTTGCTGGCTAATTGTTAATAATCTATTCGATCTCTTTACCTCATCAAAATTACTTAACACAAAATCTTTAAGTCGTTGATAGCCCTTGATTGGTAAATTGAATGTGTCTGCAACTGTTTCAACAAAGGCAAATTCCTGATCGCTGATTTCATTTTCTGATTTTAAGAATTCTAAAAGCTGAATCAGAACAATTACTTTTTGCCGAACGATTAGTTCTTCATTTATTTCAGTACATATTCGAAGTACTCGCACTGAACTGGCTGAAGTATATTTTTTTATTTTAGATTTTCGATTGGTTCTTTTTTGATTTTCTTCGTAGTGTCTATCATACAAAGCAAGGTATTCCTCTGCAGTTTCCTGATCGAGTTGATGCTTTAAATATTTGGATACCATTCGACGCCTTTCATTTGCTGAACTTTGCGGATGAGCAATGATGGCAAAGAGCTGCATTAAAGCCTTAAGTATTCTTTCACTCATAGAATGGGTTTGTTATAGAGATAAGTAGTAGTTAATGGTTATTATTGCTTGAATCCAATTAGTATTAGAACGAAGCCAGAACTTATCTTTTTTTGATTTAGTTTTGCTTCTATAGTACAGTTTATAGTATTCGTGAATTGAAAATCCCAATATTGCGAATTTTTGTGATCCTTGTTTGTGAATAGCAAATGATTTTCCTTATCATAAATGGAGAAAATTACATTTCGTTCCTCTTTTCCGGTAGCTGCAACAATGCGATAGTAGTTGTCAGCATAAAAAGTAGTGTGAAATTCAGCGATCTCTCCACCAGATAGTAAGGCTTTGTATTCTTGTCCATCGGAGATGAATTCCGGGGCCAGGTATTTGGTGCAATTGGTGAGAGTAACATCTGATTGTGCTTTCGCCGCAAAATTAATTCCCCAAAATAGCAGGAAGAATAATATCGTATATTTTCGATTCATAAGTGTTTTTTTTCGGACGTTTACTTAATAATGTGTTCGCGAATAATATTAATCTTTTCAGTGATCTTGGTTAGTTGTTTCTTGTTCATTACCAATTGCGATTTGCTTTTTACGATTGTTAGCTTTTTATGCGAATCAGTAATAGGAGCAACATAGGTGTATTGTTCTTCTATTTCATCAAAAGTATAAGCTAAATCTATTAAGCGATCTACTATGAAGTAGTAATTTTTGGACTCGTTGGAATAAGGAACTAAAAGCTTTATTAAATTTTCTAAAGGTCTTTTTTGCTCTGAGATTCTAGTCATTAATTTTTGTTGTGGATGATCCTTTATTTGTTGTGTAAGTAGATAAATAGATTCGATCCATCCTCCTGCCAGAATTAAAGCTCCTGTATTTTCACGATTGTTTTTCTTTAGATAGTTGTCAATATTGCGGTATGTATTACTTACAATAACCAAAAGAGAGTCGCGATTCTCAATATTGTTTTCAATGCGTTTGATAGTTGGTTTGTTCATGGCATCGTACAGACCAATATCCTGAGAAATGATTTTTAATACTGCGAAATAACTAGCAGCATCCTGGGTCTGTCCGTAAATATTGATATATCCTAAATCGGATCCATAAACACCAAAATTAATTGCTCTGCTAAAATTGTCAACATAGTCGCTTGCCTTACTAGTTTTATTTAGTAAGTCTCTATTGTATGAAATTCCCGATTTTTCTATCAGTAAGGAAATCTGATAAGGTGAAGGCAAACTAAATACAATATTATTGTATTTGAAAATATTACCGGTAGGCTTGGCATCTTTCATGAGAGAGGCTTCCGTTACATCTTCAATATTTACTTCTTCAGGTTGTTTTTCAGAAGGTTGAAATATCAGGAAACTTATAATAGCAGCAAGTACTACGAGGAAGATAAATTTAATGCTATTAGGAATACGTTTTTTTGGCATCTTATGTAACTTAAAAATTATTAAGGCAATGTAGTAAGAATAAATTGTTTCTCAAAGAGACGATTTTTAAGTCTGCTTTGCTTTGTAGATGATCATGTCTAATTTAAATTTATTGATGTTTACTTGTTTAATTTCTACAAACATTCTTACTGTATTTATATGAAAAAGGATACATTTGGAAGCAAAAAAAATAATAATACTTACAACAATAAACCGAATACCATGAAAAGAATATTCCTTTTAAGCTATTTACTAATCTATTGTGGCTTTTTGTTTGATGCGCAGGCACAGACAAAAAAATTGACTATGGAAGATGCTATTATGGGGCAATGGAGGCAATTTTATCCACAAAGTCTATCTCAGTTAGGTTGGCAGGCCAATAGCGACACTTACGCTTATGTTGATAATGATGAATTATTAACAGCTAAATCAGGCGATAAGCCTGATGTGATTTTGAATTTGGCGCAAATTAATGAAGTGTTAAAATCAAATGATATTAATGAATTAAAAAGCTTTCCGCATTTTACCTGGATAACTAATTCTACTATTCAATTTTATGCAGAGAACATTTACTTTCGGTTTAATTTGGAGAAGAAGGAAATTGAATTGAAGCTTCAAGTTAATGAGAAGGCTGAAAATAAGAAATTCTGCCAAAAGAATGATAAAATAGCGTACACGCTTGATAATAATCTATTTGTTACGGGAACTAATGGAAAAGAAATTGAGGTAACGAATAGTACGGATAAGAATATCGTTAATGGGCAATTTGTAAGTAGAAATGAATATGGTATCGAAGGAGGTATCTTTTGGTCACCAAAAGGTGAGCAATTGGCTTTTTATCGTAAAGATGAAAGCAAGGTAAGTACTTTTCCTTTAGTTGATATAAATACTAGAGTAGGGAAGCTTCGTGAGATTAAGTATCCTATGGCAGGAATGGATAGCGAAGAAGTAAGTTTGGGAGTTTATAACCTTGCAAGCGGAGCAACCAGTTGGATTAAGCCTGATGATTTTGGTAAGGATCAATACCTTACAAATATAAGTTGGGGATCAGCAGGAAAATATATTTATATTCAGGTTTTGAACCGTGCTTCGGATCACATGAAAATGAATAAATACGAAGCAGCAAGCGGTAAATTTGTAAAAACTTTGTTCGAGGAGAAAGACGATCGCTGGGTAGAACCTCAACATAAATTGATTTTCTTAAAGAATAAAGACAATCAATTTATTTATCAGACCAATAGCTTGGATGGATATAATCATTTATATCTGTACGATACAGAAGGTAAATTGATTAAACAATTAACCAAAGGCGATTGGGATGTTATCAAAGTGTTAGGATTTGATAAGACAGAAAAAAACCTTTTTTACATGTCTACAGAAGTGAGTCCTTTGGAACGACATGCTTATAAGGTAAATCTAAAATCAGGTAAAAGAAATCGATTGACTGGCAGCGAAGGTTATCACAAGGTGCTAGTAAGTGCCGATGGTAAATATATGTTGGATAATTATAGTAGCCTGAATATTCCAAGAATCATCAATTTAAGCGATACCAAAGGAAATGTGATAAAGCAATTGGTGAAGGCTGAAAACAAATTAGCAGATTATAATTTAGGGGAAATTTCCTTAGGTAAAATAAAAGCTGCCGACGATTCTACCGATTTATATTATCGAATGATGAAGCCTGCTAATTTCGATTCTTCTAAAAAATACCCTGTTGTGGTATATGTCTATGGTGGTCCGCATGCGCAAATGGTTACTAACAAATGGTTGGGCGGTACTCGTTTATGGGAAGAGTATATGGCGCAGAATGGTTATTTAATGTTTATTCTTGATAATCGTGGTTCTGCGAATCGTGGAAAAGAATTTGAAGCAGTTATTCATGGCCAGTGCGGACAAGCAGAGATGGCCGATCAGATGAGGGGAATTGATTTCCTAAGAACTTTACCTTATGCTGATATGAATCGTGTAGGTGTTCATGGTTGGAGTTATGGTGGATTTATGACCATCTCGTTAATTACCAATTATCCTGATGTATTTAAGGTTGCTGTTGCAGGTGGACCGGTTATCGACTGGAAATGGTACGAAGTAATGTATGGTGAGCGTTATATGGATACACCGCAAGAAAATCCGGAAGGATATGCTAAGGTATCTCTTATCAGTAAAGCAAAATATTTGAAAGGAAAACTTTTGATAATTCAAGGAGCTATTGATCATACAGTACCTTGGCAGAATAGTTTAAATTTTATTCGGGAGTGTATTAAGAACAATGTTCAGGTAGATTACTTCCCTTATCCGCGTGCCGAGCACAATGTTCGGGGACGTGACCGCATTCATCTCAAACAAAAGGTCAGTAATTATTTTGACGATTATTTGAAATAAAAAGATTAATTTCCGCCGGTTCTCAGTTTTGGGAGCCGGTTTTTTTAATTAAATCATTGAAGTGAATATACAGACTAACTATAAAAATATTTGGAAAATAGCATATCCTATTATATTGGGCAGTGTAGCACAGAATATTATTGCACTTACCGATACTGCATTTTTGGGACATTTGAGCGAAATTGCTCTGGGTGCAGCCGCCATTGCTACAATCTTTTATTTTGCAATCGTTATGTTAGGCTGGGGTTTTGGTTTGGGAACTCAGATTGTAATTGCCAGAAGATTTGGAGAAGGAAATAAAAAACGAATAGGAAAGACATTCGATCATGCGCTATATTTTCTAATGCTCCTCTCTATTTTGCTTCTCGGATTTATGGAGATACAAGCTCCGTCAATTCTAAAGTCAATTGTTAAATCGGATGCTATTTACCAAGCTAGTCTGGATTATATTTCGGTTCGTGCATGGGGTATTTTATTTGCCTGTGTGAATTTGCTTTTCCGGGCTTTTTATATCGGTATTGCTAAGACTAAAGTAATAAGCTGGAGTACAGGCTTTATGGCAATCGTAAATATCTTTTTTGATTATGCTTTAATCTTTGGCAAATTTGGATTTCCAGAGATGGGTATTGAAGGTGCTGCTTTGGCTTCGGTTATCGCAGAAGTTTGTGTGCTGATCTTTTTTATTATCTATACTCTAAAAAAGATTCCGGCAAAAACCTACGCTTTATTTGGATTTGAGAAGCTTGATTGGAATTTATATTCTCGTTTATTAAAAGTATCATTTCCAATGATGATACAAAACTTTTTGGCATTAAGTTGTTGGTTTGTATTTTTTCTATTGGTAGAGAAAATGGGAGAGAGAGAATTGGCAATATCCAATATCGTCCGAAGTATTTATGTATTGATAATGGTGCCAGTGTGGGCCTTTGCTTCAGCGGCAAATACATTGGTGAGTCAGGTTATTGGCGAAGGAAATTATAAGGAAGTAATGCCTGTTATTTGGCGAACCATTAAAATGTCAACGCTCTGTGTTTTTGTGTTGATTGGCATAAGTTTATTACAGCCTGATTGGGTAATCTCTATCTATACTGATGAAATTACTCTTATTGCCGAAACCAAACCTGTTTTATATGTGATTTTTGGTGCAGCCATGCTATTTCCACTGGCAATCACTTTATTTAATGGAGTATCGGGAACCGGCAATACTTTTCATGCTATGATGATCGAGATTGTTGTTCTTGCCTGCTATCTGTCAGGTGTTTATTTTTTAATTCAGGTACTTCAGCTTCCTATTGCCGGGGTTTGGCTTTCGGAATATTTTTATGCCGGATTTTTGGCAATTGCATCATTGCTCTATTTGAGATTTGCCAATTGGAAGGATAGTGAGATATAGGAGAAGAATCGTTTAGGATCTTTCTGTTCTCAAAGATATAGTTCTTTAAAAAAAACATACTGAGGTTTTTTAAAAACGTCAGCATGTTTTGATGAAAACGTAAGGATGTTTTTATAAAAACATAAGCACGTTTTTTAGGGCAGATAAGATTGGGTATTATTCTACCTTTTCGTACTCCAAATTTTTAAGCATTTTTTTTAATTCTTTTCCTGGAGTAAAAATGGTTTTAGCATTTTTAATGGATTGTGTGTTGACCTCATCTTTAGAGGTTTCGCCATTGCTGCTAATACTTACACGAAGACTACCCAGATCGCCAAGACGAACGATTGATCCTTCATCTAAACCATCTTGCATTACTTCTACCATTGCGTATAATACCGCACGGATATCTGCTCCACCCACTGTACTGTTTTGAGCAATACGTTTGGTTAGCTTTTCAAGTGTAAGTTCACCATTACTAATTGTATTTGCATAGAATTTTTTCTCGCCACCACCTACAACGCCTGGTTGGCCTCTTTCTATGACTTTGTATTTGATTGTCATATCAACAAGATTTTTAAAAAGTAATATTATTGATTGGTTGTAATTTTTGCTTTATACCTACCTGCCCTAATAATTATTCACTTGAGTGTTAATTAAAACCAGAGTCTAATAATATTACGATTTAGTTGTATATTCGAGGGCCCATCGGTCTCCTCTTCCAGTTTGCCTCGTCAAAGTCTGCCGGTTGATGACCAGCCGATGGGTTACCTTTTTGTTCTGAACCGGACATCAAAACGACCTCCTATTTCAAAAACAATTTCGAATTTAAGTAAAGTTTAGGTTTTAAAAAAGCAAAATCTGTATCAAGTTTATTTGTAAGTTAAATTTTAATGGAATTTAACAGCCATGTAAGAGTTGTTGTTGTGAGGTGTCAAAATAAAATGATAAAGGGGGAATGTTTTTAGGTAAGTAGATTTATGCTTGATAAATTGTTGTTTGCTTTGTTTATCATTAGATTCTTTGGTTTATTCATTTTATTTAGAGAAAATTTTTGTTGATAGATTTACTTGTTTTTTATAGTATAGTAATCTTACCTGTTTTGTATAGGCTTGGTTTTTTCTTAATAGAAGCCTCACAGGTATGAAAACTTCTTTTCATTACCATCAGCTATTTCAGCTTACCCTTTTTCATGCTGAAGGAGTCTGTAAGACCTGTCAGAGTTTAATAAAAAACAGATGAATTATTTTTTATTTATTTCCAAACAGTCGTATTGAAATTACAATTTAGTTTTTTTACTTTGAAGAGTGATTTACTAAAAGTGCAACTGCCCTATTTATAGTAAATTATATACTTAAAACAACAAAAATATTATAAACTACGATGGCTAAAATGAAAGCGCTTGTAAAAGCCAAACCAGAAAAAGGTATCTGGATGGAAGAAGTTGACATTCCAACAATAGGAGTGAACGACGTTTTGGTGAAAATTAGAAAAACTGCAATTTGCGGTACCGACTTGCATATTTACAAATGGGATGAGTGGTCGCAGAATACCATTAAAACACCAATGATTATTGGTCATGAATATGTTGGTGAGGTTGCTGAGATTGGTGCCGGGGTTACCGGTTTTAAAATTGGTGATCGTGTTACCGGCGAAGGACATATTGCCTGTGGACATTGCCGTAATTGCCGAAGAGGTAAAAAGCATGTGTGTGAAAACACCGTAGGTATAGGTGTAAATATCAATGGTATCTTTGCCGAATATGCTGCTATTCCTTCCTCAAATCTCATGAAAATGAGTGATAAAATCGACGATGAGTTACTTGCAATAATGGATCCATTCGGAAACGCAACGCATACCACGCTTTCATTTCCTGTAATTGGCGAAGATGTTTTGGTTACCGGTGCCGGATTAATTGGTAGCATGTGTGTAGCTATTGCAAAATTTGCAGGTGCTCGTTATGTAGTAGCTACCGAAACCAATCCTTATCGTATCGAGTTGGCGAAGAAAATGGGTGCCGATCGTGTAATCAATCCGATGAAAGAAAATTTGGATGATGTGATTAAGGAATTGGGAATGATCGGTTTTGATATAGGATTGGAATGTTCGGGTGCTCCGGCTGCCTTCAACGATATGTTGGATCACATGTATAATGCTGGTAAGATATCCCTATTGGGTATTCTTCCTTCTCAAACTCAGGTTGACTGGACTAAAATCATTTTTAAAGGTCTTCAGTTGAAAGGTATTTATGGTCGTGAGATGTTTGAAACCTGGTATAAAATGGAGCAAATGTTGATGAGTGGATTGGATTTATCGCCAATGATTTCGCACCGTTTCAAAGCTGCTGATTTCCAAAAAGGATTCGATATAATGGAACAAGGCAATTGTGGAAAAGTAATTTTGGATTGGGAATAATATCCTTATTTAAAAATATAAATACGAAGCTCAGGTTATACCTGGGCTTTTTTTGTCCTCTACTTTAATATTATAAATGATGCAAGTTAGGTTTGAATTTCATAGTTTTAGATTAAATGATTGTAATGAATTGATCAATTAAGCCTCTTTAATCATTCTGGAATGATATTACTAAAGATGTATCAGTAACGGGATCGAAGTAGAAATTTATGGAACAAGAATTTTATCACATACCAATAGTTGGAAAAGATAATCCTATTCAGGGAGCTACTACCTTGAGTCTTAATATACCTGATGGCTTGAGCTCTGTTTTTAAATTTCGAGCAGGTCAACATCTTTGTTTTCGATTTTATATAAACGGAGCGGAAGAACGCAGAATGTATTCCTTACACAATTCTCCTAATGAAGCCGCATTGTATCAAGTGACAGTAAAAACGCTTAAAGGTGGCTTGATTTCTCAGCATATAGCCGATAATTTAAGAATAGGGGATACGGTAGAGGTTTCAATCCCACAAGGTGATTTTAGTATAGAACCTGATGCGAAAGCACCGAAAAGCTATTATATGTTTGTTGCTGGTAGTGGAATTACTCCCATCTATGCTATGATAAAATCGATTCTTTTGGTGGCTCCAAACAGCACTGTTTTCTTGCTTTACGGAAATAGAAGTCGATCAGATATTTTATTTTACGAGGAGTTGTTGCGATGGAAGAATCAATTTCCCGAACAGTTGATAATTACACATACGCTATCTAAGCGATTTTTAGACTTTTCACTTGAACCCTGGGATGGTGCAAGAGGACGAATTGATGAAGGAATGCTTGAATCCTTTCTCACTGAAAATCCATTAAGGACACCTACTGCGGAATATTATATTTGTGGTCCGGGAGGAATGAACCAAATGGTTAACGATAAGCTTATTGAAATGGGAGTATCTCCGAATGTAATTTCTTTCGAATATTTCTCCTCACTATCAATTGAATCTCGTAAAGGATTAACAGTTGTGGAAAATGCAAGTGTAAGTGCAATAATCCGAAATACGAATTATCAAGTACGTTTGCAAGCAGACGAAACGATCTTAGCAGGTCTCAAGCGATCTGCCGCACCTGTTCCTTATTTTTGTCAAAGTGGTATTTGCGGTACTTGTAAAGCCAAATTGTTGGAAGGTGAAGTGAAGATGAAATCAATGTATGGCATTGAATGCAGAGATAAAGAAAACGGAATGATTCTAACTTGTCAGGCATTGGCGCAAACAGCAAAATTAAAAATTGAATTCCTGTAGTTGTAAATTAGGATATTACTTGCAAAGCAGTACGCGATTATTCGTTAATAATTAGAGATGCTTCCTGCATCATCTGTTCTGTTACTTCAGCAATATTATATAAGAGAACTAGTTTTTGGCGATGAGTTCCCTTTTCTATTTCTGCTAATTGTTGTCCTAATTCATCCAGAAAATTATGCAGATCAATGGAGGTGTCGCAAGGATTTTTTTCAATTAAGGCATTGGCGGCTTTCTCAAGTTCCAGTTCTACTTTTTGGTATAATTGTACTTCATTCTTTCCTATATAATGATTAAGATTTCGATGTGCACCTAATGCCGAGAGATACGAGAGTAGTGCATGGTTGAGATAAGTTAATGAAAAAGCTCGCTTCTGGAATTTCTGTCTTTTTTTAGGTTCTAATTTCATGCCACGCCAAGCTAGCACCAATGCATTATCTGCCTGATGTGCACGATGTCTTGCAATTCGATAATTCAGATCATCTTCCTGAGCAGATTCATACTCTTTTAAAATAGTGCTAAAATAATTCTTGTTACATTCCAATGCTGCTGTTAGTAGGCCCGGAAGACGTTTGTGTTGCCA